>FPHF01000083.1_pt1 | contig 23740 bp, 24 predicted proteins | sample 1057241 | NCBI WGS metagenome assembly FPHF01 (sample SAMEA4473298, study PRJEB15554) | hydrothermal vent metagenome | biome: marine basaltic hydrothermal vent biome; feature: marine hydrothermal vent; material: water | place: Pacific Ocean | collected 2011-06-14/2011-07-23 | depth 1709 m | reverse complement strand
TGTCTCTGAATGCTTATCAGATACTTCTACTGATTGTTTTAGCTGTATCCGTGCCAACTATGCTAAAGCTCTTTGTTCACGTGATAACTTTTCAGTTAGACCTGAGTCTTACAATGTAAGACTCCTTGATGATGATCAATCTACAAGTCCCACCAGTGTCAACTTGTCTGATGAGTACCAGTATGCACCAGACTTTGCTACTCCAACAGGAAGTATGCAACTCACCACAGACTACACATATAGATTTGACATCATTGCAACTGGCCATGATTCACTAAATCAAGTTCCTAGATATACTAGATACTTTAATGGTGCAGCTGATTACAATGCAACAATGATTTGGAACTCCACACAAACAGGCTGTAATGATACGGCTAGTAGAAATATTACTTTTTATCTCCAAAGTGGTTTAATGGAAAAGGAACAAAGAAGTCAGGACCAAATTGGACAATACATACTAAACCTCCAAGATATATCTTGGACTGCAGTTGACTGGAGAGATACAGACCACCATATCGCAGCTCAAAACTTTAATACAACTGATGACTGCCAACTCAATTTCAATAAAAGTACTACTACTCAAACACAACATGGATGCTTAATCACTACAGACCATGGACCAGATGGTAACGGGAGAGTATACAAGGACATAAACATTACTTTTCACCCCTATCAGTTTAATATAGATAGTATTACACCAACAATAGGAATAAATCGAGATATAATTACTGTAAACAATTCGTTTATTTATATGGCAGATAGAGGACAAGATGCTAACATGTCATATCATCTTGATGGTAGTATAGTTGCTGAGTCATTCACAGGAAACCCTCTTTCAAATTTTGTTTCAAATTGTTATGCTCAGCCCCTTAATATTGCTATTTCGAGATCTAACACACTCTTAAGAGATGAAGATAACAATACTGTTAGGTACTCATTACAATTTCAAGATATCAGTAGCACTGGAGATGCTGTGATTGCAGATAATATTGACCTTAATGATACTAATGTAGACAATAACATAACAGTAGTTACAACACAAGCACATTTTTACAAACTACTAACCGGTACTATGACAACACGCTTAAACCTTAACTATGACAGAGTAGTAGATACTACAGTAAATCCAATCGCTATCACTTTTACCAACTACTCTGTTAAATGTGTAGTAGCTAACGACTGTCAGTTTAAAGCACACAAAACAGATAAAGAACTTGAGGCTGATAAACCATTAGTAGATACTATTGCCCACTACTATGGTCGCTCCAACTCTCCAAGACAAAAGTTTATATACCCAGTAGGTACAGAAGATAACCCTGCTGTTGATTTTATATACTATGAAGTCTACTGTAGTGGAGCTACTTGTGATAAAACACTCTTACAAGATGTAAATTCAACAGCAACAGATGATCCAAGATGGTTTGTAAATTCACGCCATACTGCTAGTTATGGAAGTGCTGGATCAATTGCTCAAAAGAGTGGAGATGCTTATGTAACAGGAAGTAATGCTACAGGAAATGCTCCAGACGCTACTAACCTTGTTTATACAGGTGCTAAGGGCTACCCATTTAGAACAACAATGCAACATTCTCCATCTCGATGGCTCATTTATAATAAATACAATGTTGCAGCTGTAAATAATGACTTTGATGTCGAGTTTATTAAAAATGATGGTACTTGGGCTGGTAAAGATAGAGCAAATTCAACAACAAACACATCTAGTTCACTCAAGTCGAATAGGAGAAGTATGTGGTAGGAAAATCAGCCTTTACACTTATTGAGCTAATTTTTGCTATTGTTGTAATTTCAATTAGTGTTGTATCTTTGCCTGTAATGAGTCAAGTTGTTTCTAAAGGAATAGATTCAAACCTTGTTCAAGAGGCAATTTTTGCGACCTCTGCTAAGTTAAATGATGCTGTGACATATAGTTGGGATGAGAACTCTATTGACCCAGCATTACCAGAAGCTTCATCGAGAACTATTAATACTGGTGCTACTGACTGCAATACAACAGAGGGCCAAAGACCTGGTTATATCCTCCAACCCCTACATAGAATGTGTTTATCAGATCTTACAATTAGACCAACCGCTCCATTAAATTTAGGCTCAGATGCTGGTGATTTAGATGATTTAGATGACCTTATAGAGACTGATGTAAATCTTTTTAGTAATGTCGGAAGTGCAGATGCATACAAAAAAACTTATACTAGTACTATAACTGTTGAGTATGCAAGTTTTGGTACTGTTACCAAAGCTAGTCAAAATGTTAAAAAAATAACAACAATTATTTCCGATAGTGATGATGTGATAACAAAACTGAGTACATTCAGTTCTAATATTGGAGAAATCGATTACTTTAGGAGAACATTTTGAAACGTTATGCTTTTACTATGATAGAACTAATTTTCGTTATCGTGATAATGGGAATAATTGGAAAATTTGGAATTGAGTTTTTAGCACAAGCATATAAAACTTTTATCTTTTCTAGTATTAACAATAAACTTCAATCTGATAGTGGTTATGCAGTAGAATATATTTCTAAAAGACTAGAAAACAGAATAAAAGAATCTCTAATTGCAAGAAAAACAATAGCATCTCTACCTGCTGCGCCAGATACTGTCCCTATAAATTTTGCAGCAGGTAATACTTATAATGTACTGGAGTGGGTTTCAGCAGATGTGGAAGGTTTTAGAGGCCTTTCAGATGCTCTACCAAATTTACCGGCCTGGAGTGGAATTATAGATCTTTACAATCCAGCTTCGCGTGCTACTGTATTGGTTTCGCCAGGTACAGATACAGGTGATATAGATACTCTTATCAAAGCTCTCTCTTATGGAGATTCTGACATATCTGATGCAGCACTTTATTCTATTGGCGCAAATAGTAATGTTATGGAGTCATTTGGATGGAGTGGAATTTTAACTCAAAGTGGAATAATGCACCCAGTCACAAGTACAGCAATTAGTAATCAATTTCAATCATCAAATGAAGAAGATTTTACTAATGCTGATATTTCTGAGTATTATAAACTATCATGGACAGCTAATGCCGTTGAGTATCAAGATAATGGGAGTGGGAGTGGAACATTGACTTTTTATTGGGATTACCAGCCGTGGAACGGAGATACATTAGCTAATGCTAAACATGCCGTTATAATGGAAAATGTCAGTACTTTTCAATTTAGAGCGATTGGTTCAACTATTAAAATTCAGGTTTGCACAAAAAGCATTCTAGTCGAGGAGTACTCATTATGCAAAGAAAAAACAATACTATAAGGAAGTCAAGCCATAGGAATGCCATAGCCATGATTATGGCAATTATTGTTATTGTTATTATCTCTCCCATATTAGCTCTATCAATTTCCCTCACTGCTACTACAAGTAAAAAGACTACCGACCTATACCTTTATGAGCAATCAATCCTACTCTCAAAAAGTGCAACTGAATATGCTATTTTAAAGATGGGTCAAAATAACACTGCTACAGATCCTTGTAACTATACTGGTGAAACATTTATACACGACACTATTTATAACATCACTATATCTGTCATTTATGTATACACAAATTTTCCTGACACTTGTGCACTTGCACAACAATATGCTACTGTTGTAACACCCGCACAAAGTGGTTCTGCAATTGTTGATGTAACAGTAACAGTACCTGATAACATTAATATTGTCAGCGAACCAATTCGTTATTTTAGAAGAAGTATTGCAAAATTATAAAATATTATTTTTTGTAAACAATTTAACGCTATAATTTATCTATGTCACACATAAAGGATTAAATTATGAATATTTCTCTAACAGGTAGACACTTAGAACTTACAGAAGCTATCAAAGCACATATGACTACATCTATTGAAACACTTAACAAGTTTAACTTAGAAATCATCTCTGTTAATGTTGTAGCATCCGCACAAACGAAAAAGGGAAAAGAGCATTCAGTAGTTGAGTTTCTTATAAACCTTGCACATAAAAACTCTATAGTAATCAAACAAAATAGTGATGACTTATATGCTGCTATAGACATTGCAATCTCACGTGCTCAAAAAGCGATGCGTCGTATTCACGATAGAGAAAGTGATCACCAAAAAGTAGGTCTCAATGAGATAAAAGCAGACAATGTTGATATAAAGTCAACTATAATAGATATGGAAGATGAAATCGTTCCAGTTGAACTCGAACTCTACAAACCTAGAGAAGTAGAAGATGTATTAAATGACCTCAAAGAGGGTAAACAACTATTTGAAATTTTTATAGACCATGATGGAAAAACTCGTGTACTTTACAAAAGAAACGATGCAAAGTTTGGACTCTATTAATCAATCTTACTAAAAGGAACTAGTTCCTTTTAGTTCTACAGCAAACATTTTTTCACTTCTTTAACTATTTCTAAGTCCTCAGCAAAATCAAACCATCTAAACTGATTTCCACTTTGACTCAATCCTTTAAGTAAATCTCCACTTTTTCTAAACTTCAAGTCTAAATTTGCTATATCAAATCCACTTTTTGTCTCAACAAACTTATCTAAACGCTCAGAAGTATTTTTGTTAGTATATAGATAACAATAACCCTTTAAACCTGTCCGACTAACACGACCACGAAGCTGATGTAGGGTAGAGAGTCCAAGTCGCTCAGCACCAACTATGACAACAGTTGTAAGTCTCGGTAAAGAGATACCCACCTCAACAACAGTTGTACTAATTAAAACACTACCCTTCTCTCTAAAGTCTAGTAATACTTGTTCTTTTTCTTTATCTTTTCCATGAGTTACATACACATCGTTAAAGTTATTTTCCCAATAAGCCCTTGCCTCTTCTATACTTTGGTAGTCTAAGACTTCACTCTGCGTTACAAGGGGGTAAACGATAAGAACTTGGTTGTTTTTTTGTATCTCTTCTCTTATATGCACCACTAAGTCTTTAAAATCACTTTTATGTATCACTTGTGAGTCTATATCTTTAGTAAATGGTGTTGTAGTTATAAGGCTCACATCTATATGTGCTGACTCTATCATCGCTAATGTTCTAGGAATTGGAGTTGCTGAAAACTGTAAAAAATGAGGTTTTTTTTCTCCCTCACTGACAAGCTTTTCTAAAACACTTCTCTGCTTAGTTCCAAACCTATGTTGTTCATCAACCATTACTAAAGCAGCTTTAGGTAATTCTCTATACAAAAGTGCATGAGTACCTATAATAAAGTCATATTCACTTAAGTCTGTTTTTTTAGTCTTGTTCGTTACTAAAGTTACACTCATCTCTGGTAAGAACTTTAAAGCCTCTTCATAGAGTTGTTGTGCCAGTATAGTAGTTGGAGCCATCAAAATACTTTTAGCCTCCCCTATCATATATGCTGAGGCCAAAATGACCATAGTTTTTCCAGATCCAACATCTCCTACTATCATGCGTTTAGAAGCGGTATCTTTAGTAAAATCATTTTGAATATCTTCTATAGTCTTTACTTGTTCCTCTGTCAATACAAAAGGTAAACTATTTGCCCATGTTTTATAAGCTGCTTTGAGACTCTTTATTGGTTTAAAATACCTGCGTTTCTCTTTTAAGAGTTTCATATAGGAAAAGAGTTCTGTAAATTTTAATGCTTCTAAACTATTTATGTCCAATTCATCTTGATCTAAAATCTCTGCATTTGCAAAATGCAAGGCTAAAAGAGTCTCTGCAATACTTTGAGGTATTCCCTCTTCTTCTAACTTTTCTACTGTTAGTTCTTTTTTTATTAAACGTCCCATAACATCAGTGCGAAGTCCACACTTGTATTTTGCAACTATCTCACCAACAATAGAAATCTTCTTAGGCATAGTAATACTGCACTGACCTTGCTTACACTCAATCATTCCATAGTAATTATCACGACTGCCTACACTAAACTGATGTATCATATATGGTCTAGGTCTAAAAATTACACCTGTAATTGAGTGTCCAAAATTATGTACAAAAAAAGTTATCTGTATGGTGTTAGGTGCACGAAAGACCGACTCAACTGTGGCATCTATGAGTTGGTTTTTATGTTCTATTAGTTTATCATTAAGTCTATAGTCTTCGTAGGAGTTGGGAATAAGTAGGGCTAGTTCAGTATAACTACTGATATCAAGTTTGGAAAATTTTGTACTTACATCTTTGGAGAGTTTCATGCCTACTTACCGAGTTTCTTCTCTAGGCTTTTTATTCTCAAATGCATGTTAGTAACTATCAAAGTCACTGTAGCGATTATAACTATTACAAAAGTATCTGATATATTTTCCATGATTTTCCTTTTTGTCTTATAAGTATAAGAGAAAAAGGGGAAAACCTTCAAAAGCATGGCAATCTGCAATATTTTTGTAGAAGATTAGGTATTTACTCTTTTGACTCTTTCTGGCTCTTGGGCTTTGTATAACTCAGCACAGCCTTTTGAGAGTTCACGAATTTTCAACATATAGTTTTGGCGTTCAGTTTGAGAAATAGCTTTTCTTGCATCAAGAACATTAAAAACATTTGATACTTCCATACATAAATCATATGCTGGAAGAGGTAGTCCTGCTTCGAGTACTCTTAAACATTCTGCACTTTTAGCATCAAACTCGTGAAAAAGCATATCTGTATCTGCTACTTCAAAGTTGTACTTTGAGAACTCTATTTCAGTCTCTTTATGTACATCTCTGTAGTAAGTTTTATTTCCATTTTTATCTTCATTCCAGACTATATCAAAGATAGTATCCACACCTTGAAGATACATAGCCAAACGCTCAGTTCCGTATGTGATTTCAACGGCTACAGGATTACACTCTATCCCACCAACTTGTTGAAAGTAAGTAAACTGTGTCACTTCCATACCGTTAAGCCATACTTCCCAACCAAGACCCCAAGCACCAAGTGTTGGAGATTCCCAGTTGTCTTCGATAAACCGGATATCATGCTTAGACACATCAAGTCCTAAAAATTCTAAAGATTTTAGATATAACTCTTGGATATTGTCTGGACTTGGTTTAATAAGAGCTTGGAACTGGTAGTATGAACCAAGACGATTGGGGTTCTCACCATAACGTCCATCAGTTGGACGACGACAAGGTGCAACATAAGCAGTCGACCAAGGAGTAGAATCTAGTGAACGAAGGAAAGTAGCAGGATGAAATGTTCCTGCACCTGAAGGGATATCGTAAGGTTGTACTATATTACAGCCTTCATTCATCCAAAATTCTTGTAGTTTTAGAAGCATTGTGCTAAAAGTTATCATACTTTCTCTCTTATAAAAAATTACGAAATTATAGCTTATATCTTAGTTACTAGAACTTAAATATAGCTCCAATCTTTACATACTGGTTATTTGCTGTAGAGTCTGGTTCAAAAAAACCTGACTGAACATTTGATTTTTCTATGATTTGGTGTTCGTAAACATACTCTACAAAAAAGCCTAGTTTTTCATTAAGTTCATACTTTAGTGGTATTTTTAATTTTGCTATATTTGCTGAACCTAATTTAAAGTCTGAAGAAAATCCTGTAGCCGACATTTTGGGATTTATCCCATACTGATACTCAGCTAAAGTAGCGATGGATAATCCTCCCAATTTATAAGTTAATTTGACTCGTGGTCGAAGAGAATACCAATAATAGACCTCTACTTGAGAAGCCGAAAGTATTCTCTTCCAAGAGCGATGCCCTAAAGCTAATCCGTATCCAAGGTCAAGTCCATTGTCAAAAACATGTGTGTACATATAAAAGCCTGCAATATCAGAGACAGTATTTTTTGTTGTAGATACAAGACTTCCATACCCTAGATTTGAACCTATGAATGAACCTACATACTCTGTATTTCCTCTCAAAATAAGTACTTCAACTCCTAGTTGTGCATAATTATTATTCTCATATACTACTGTATAATCAAATATAAATTCACTACCTATTATCCAATTTAAAGATGATTTTTCACTATCAAGAATCGCTCCATTATCATCATACTCTCTATAATCCATACCCATGCCTACAAATGCAGTTGAGAGACTAAACACTCCATCTCTTGAGAATAGTGTGCTACTAAAGATTAGTACTAGTATCAAACTCAATAAAGCTTTATTCATTATTTTCCTTTTGTTTACAGATAATATCTCCGATAGTTTTGCCTAAAGAGTTAGCCACTACATCACATTTTACTTTCAATAAAAAGAATATATTTTCGCGTTTAGACTCATTCAAACACTCATAATTACCCATACCCTTACTTATAACAAGATCAACACTATCAAAAAGATTTTGTGAATACTCATTTGCACGAGAGTATGCAAACCCTGGTGTATTTACTCCACTATCTACAAGATTGCAAAGTTTATCAAAACCTGCCTCTTGTGCTTCTTTCATTGTTACATCATTAATGATGGGATTTCCCCTAACCATGTATGAGTATGTAGCACTCGGGTAAAGTTCTTTGAGAATTTCTATAAAAAGATAGTCAAAAATATGTTCTCCAACATTATCACCAATGACTAATATAGTTTTTGCCTTGGCTAGTTCTTTTTGCATTACCATAAAGTCATTATGTGCGAACTCAGTATCAAATACTTTGACTAACTCTTCTTCTAAGTCAAACTCTACAGCAGCTGCTAAATCTATAACATTTCCAGCAACTGCTATTTTTGTAGCAGTCAGAAGTTTATCTTTACTAAATTTCAGCTTCTCTTTTAAGGCGGGAACTAATGCTGCTGCTTTTTTTGTAGAGAGATCTTTTATCTCATCATAAAGGTCAGTTTTATTTGCAATTTGAGCCATTTTCTCATATACATCAGCAGCTATTTCGGGGGGATTATTAGTGAAAGAAAAACTTTTACTCATTTGTGTTACTTCAGAGAGCAGTTCATTTTTCACATCTGGCTGTGCACCTATAGCATTGGCAACTTTAACACTTTGGTTTATTATACAGGCAACACACTCTTTATCAATTAACATTTTTTATCTCTTATCTTTAGGGGATTGCAGGAACGAAGAGTCCCTGCTATGACGTATGCTCATCTATGGCTTTGTTCCACATGAGTTTGTATTTTCTTCGCATAAACTCTACTTCTTGTTGAGAGAGTTTAAGTTGTTCTGTAAGTGCTGCAATCGTTTTTCTATCTTCATCGTAGAGTTCTTGTAAAGATCCAAGCGCTTCACGGAGAAACTCATTTTCCACTTTTACAGCTTCAATTGTTTCATCTTTTGCATCAAGAACTTTTTCGTGCAGGTTAATGATAGTACCTATAGTTTTTTCTATAAACTCAGGTTGTACTATCATCTCATGAGTATTTCGCTCTGAAAGTTCTGCAAGTTTTGCAGGAACTATTACTTCAGTAGTCCCTTTAGCAGGGTCAATATATCTAAGTCCATCTTCAACTTTTACAGTAAGTTTTCCTTTCTCACATAAGTCATCAACAGCAGATATATCCAATCCAGTTAACTCACAATACTCTTCATCACTCATCCATGTCATCTAAGACTCCTTATGAAATAATAGTCTCTATTTCTAGTGAATCCATCTCAACTTTTTTTTCTTTTGCAATTCTATCTTCTTTGAGTTTAATTGCTAACTCTTCATTGTTTAAAGCTAAAATTTGCATCGCAAGAAATGCAGAGTTAATTGCACCTGCTTTTCCTATGGCTACTGTAGCAACTGGCATTCCAGCTGGCATTTGCACAGTTGAAAGCAGAGCATCTATTCCCGCAAGTGCTGACGCTGACATTGGCACACCAATAATGGGCTTAACTGTTTTTGAGCTCAGTACTCCGGCTAAATGGGCAGCCATGCCAGATGCAGCAATAAACACTTGAGCACCCTTTTCTTCAGCCTCTTCTATATACTTTACAGTACGGGTACGAGAGCGATGGGCAGAAGATACGATAAGTTCATACTTTACACCAAAAGATTCAAATGTATCTGAACATGCTTTCATTATAGTATAGTCACTCTTTGACCCAATAACAATAGATACAAATTTCATTAGTTTTCCCTTATTATCCTAGTTAGGATTTGTTCCCATTGCTAGATTAGAAGGCACTCTAAAGAATGTAAACGCAGGAAAACTTGTTGGTAGTATGATTTCATTTGTGTTTCCACTATGAATAGCCTCATACACTTTTCCCTTGCCAGTTTTAATCTCTTTAAGTTTCATATAAAATCTTCCATCTTTCTCATATGTAGTGCCAATCTCATTATCTACTATTGCAACTTCACTTCCAAGAGGAAAAACAACTTCCATCTCATCATTTGGTTCAGTTTTAAACTTACATAAGAAGTGTGTTCCCTCAGGGTTAACAACTCCACTTACTTGGTGTGTTCCAAGTTGCATAGAAAAATCAAGACTCTGTGTATCATTTCGCTCAAAAGGACGAGAAACTAGATAAGCATCTGTATAACCACGGTTTTGAAGTGATTGAAGTTCATACTGGTACTTATCTTCATTAAACTCTTCATCATAGTAGTCATTGATCGCCATTCTATATGCTTTTGCAGTCGTAGCAGCATAATAAGCCGTTTTTGTACGACCCTCTACTTTAACACTATCAACCACACCAGCATCTAAAATCTCTTTCATGTGTGAAGCAAGATTTAAATCTTTTGCATTCATAATGTATGTTCCAACACCCTCATCTTCTTCTAAACGAAAAAGTGTTCCTGTGTCAGGATTTGCAGCATACATTTCATACTCAAAACGACAATCATTTGCACATGAACCACGGTTAGGAACACGGCCAGATTGAAGTGTAGAGATTAAACAACGTCCACTATATGCGAAACACATACTTCCATGAACAAAAACTTCTAATTCTAGGGTTGGAAGTTCTGTTTTTATAGCTATTAAGTCTTTAAGACTTATCTCTCTCGCTGTAATTATACGAGTCGCACCCATTTCATGGTAAATCTGTGCATCAAGAACATTCATAACATTTGCTTGAGTTGAAAGATGAAGAGGCATATCGGGAACAAGGTCATGACAAAGTTTTAAAACACCAGGTGTTGCAACGATAAAAGCATCTGGGTTTAAAGCACCCATCGCTACTATATGTTTTCTTAAAAGTGCTAATTGAGAGTTAAATGGAAAACCGTTTATAGTTACATAAACCTTTTTACCTCTTTCATGGGCATATTTTATTCCCTCAGCAAAATCTTCCATACTAAACTCTTTTCCAGAGCGAATACGAAGTGAAAAGTGACTCACACCACCATAAACAGCATCAGCGCCAAAATCTAGTGCTATTTTTAATTTTTCCAGTGATCCTGCTGGAGACAGTAGTTCTACTTTTTTACTCATTATTTACCAAACTGTGCAAGTAATGCTTCGATGTCATCATCAGAAGCAACGTCGTTATGTGTATCCCCAACAATATGTTGTGCAGATGATACACGTTTATCATCATCTATTTTACCCTCAAAAAGAGTGTTCATGTACTTTGAAAGTGCACGCATCACATTTATAACACGCTCTATTTTTTGGCGGTGAATATCTTGATACTGCATAATTCCCATAACATTTACAATTTCATCGCCACTATGTTGCATTGTTTGGATAATTGTTTGTGCTGCAACAAGGGCTTCTTCATTTTGTGCTAAACTAATAGAAAATGCAGCTACATCTGGAAATTTTTCTGTCAATGTTGTAAAAAGCTCTATGTTACTTGAAAGAGTTTCAATAGTTTTGTTAGCCTCTTCTTCTTTTTCCATAAGTTCATTACTAATATTTTCAATTATGTCAAAAATTTCGCCTGCTTTTTCTTCACTCTCTTTTGTTACATCATCGAGTTGATGTACCATTTTATTTTCATCTGTTGCAGGAAGAGGCCAGTGATGTGCAGTATCCTCTGAGTAACCATTAGGTTCATCATCACCATCTGCTTTGAGAACTTCCTCTTTATCTATTGTTTCTTCAGAAGTCTCTTCGCTCGGGACTTCTTCTAATTCATCTAAATTAACATCTCCACCCATTAAAGCATCTAATTCTTCTTGTGTCATTTTCTCTCTCCGAGGTCAAATTGTATATATTTATTAAATTAACACTATAATAGCATAAAATATATAAATACGAGAATACAAATGATAGTTGATATGCACAACCATACACCATTATGTAATCATGCACAGGGCACTATACAAGAGTATGTTTTATCCGCAATAAAGGCTAAAACAGAGTTCTTTGGCTTCTCAGATCATGCACCTATGGACTTTGACCCAAAGTATAGAATGAAGTTTGAAGATATGAAAAAATATGAAAAAGATGTCTTAGATGCTCAAAAAAAATATGCTAAAGAGATACAAGTTCTTCTAGGTTACGAGGTAGACTACCTCCCTGGTCATATGGATAAAAGAGTTTTAAATGCAGATGTGGACTACCTTATTGGTTCTATTCATTTTTTAGAGGGTTGGGGTTTTGATAATCCCGAATTTATAGGAAAGTGGAAAGAGCAAAACATAGATGAAATATGGCAAAAATACTTTGACACCATCGCCGATATGGCACAAACTAAACTTTTTGATATTGTTGGACATTTAGACCTCATCAAAGTTTTTAAATATATGCCAAAATCTAACATAGTTAAGATGGCAACTCCTGCACTTATCGCTATAAAAGAGTCTGGTATGGTTATAGAGCTAAATGTTGCAGGATATAGAAAAAAAATACAAGAGCCTTATCCTTCTAAAGCACTTTTACAAAAGGCGTATGCATTAAATATTCCTATCACTTTTTCCTCTGATGCACATTCACCAGAACAAGTTGCAATGTACAACGATGAGATTGTAGCACTTGCAAAAGAGGTCGGTTATACTAAATGTTCTTACTTTATCAAGCGTAAAGAGTATTCTGTATCTTTTTAAATTTATTTAAAGTAAAGATATAATTTACTAATACATTGTATAATGCTTTAAAATATTAAAATAAAGGATTTACAAATGGGTAAATATATAGAATTAACTGGTGCAGATTTCGAAGCAACACTTTCAGAAGGTGTATCTTTAGTTGACTTTTGGGCTCCATGGTGTGGACCTTGTCGTATGATCGCTCCTGTAATCGAAGAATTAGCAGAAGATTTTGACGGTAAAGCAAAAATTTGTAAAGTAAACACAGATGAAGAGCAAGAAATTGCTGTTAAATATGGTATTCGTTCTATTCCAACTATCATGTTCTTTAAAGATGGCGAGATGGTTGACCAAGTTGTTGGTGCACAAAGCAAACAAGCTTTAGCTGACAAAATCAACGGTCTTTTAGGATAATCTCCTAAGGACTTTACCTTGGCTAAAGGAAAATCACTTTTTTCTCTCTCTACACTTTTAGCCTCTTTCTTTGGAGCAGCAATGATTGCTGCCTCCTTTGCTTACTTCAACTATAAGTTTTCGCAATATAAATTTATTGACTTTAAAGAGTGGACTTTTTATGAAAATAGTGATATTTTCACACCTAAAGAAGATAAATATATCGTTGTTTTTTACTCTTCACGTGAAAAAGACACAATGCAACTTCTAGCTGACATCAATCTAACTCTTCCTATTCTTGCAGTTGATTACTATAATAGAGTAAGAGAAAATACTACAAGTACTACTTTTTTAAGAAGCGGTACAAAAAACTCTCTAGCGTTTATACAACGCTTTAACATTTATGAAACCCCTTCTATTTCCTGTATAAAGAGAAGCAAAGAGAAACTTTATAAACAAGATAGTATGATACGTAAACTTGATAATTTGAAAGAGTTATCTCAGAAGATAGACTCTCTCTAAAAGGAATAAAGTGGCAATTCTTGATTGTGCGATTATTGGTGGTGGACCTGCAGGTCTTACTGCTGGCCTCTATGCAACACGTGGTGGATTAGATAATGTAGTTATGTTTGAAAAAGGTATGCCTGGTGGGCAAATCACTGGTTCATCTGAGATAGAGAACTACCCGGGTGTTACAGGTGAGATAACAGGGATGGACCTTATGATACCATGGCCAGCCCAGTGCCAAAAATTTGGTCTAATTCATCAGATGAAAAATGTTACTTGTATTAGTAAAGAAGGTGATGTTTTTACGATCCATACAGAAGATGGAGAGACTACTCAGGCACATAGTGTTATCATAGGAACAGGTTCATCTCCTCGTCGTGTTGGTTTTACAGGTGAAGACGAACTTTTTGGTAAGGGTGTTAGTACTTGTGCTACATGTGACGGTTTTTTCTATAAGGGCAAAGAAGTTGCTGTTATAGGTGGTGGAGATACTGCTCTTGAAGAAGCACTCTACTTAGCAAAAATCTGCTCAAAAGTATATCTTGTACATCGCCGTGATACTTTTCGTTCTGCTCCAAACACTATAAAGCGTATTCACAACACAGCGAATATAGAACTAGTACTTAACTCAACTCCCGATGAAGTATATGGTGACAATATGGGTGTAACGGGTATAAGAGTTATAAACAAAAATGGAGAGAGCCGTGATATAGAAGTTCCTGGTGTTTTTACTTTTGTTGGTAATGATGTAAACAGCGAAACTCTTATGCAAAAGGACGGTAAGTTCTTATGTGAGATGAATGACTTAGGACAGGTAAAAGTTGACTTAAGTATGAAAACATCTGTACCTGGACTTTTTGCAACAGGTGATATGCGTCAAGAAGCTCCAAAACAAGTAGTATCTGCTGCTGGTGATGGTGCAGTTGCTGCTTTAAGTGCTATATCTTATGTAGATGAGCTTTTAAACTAACTAATTTTTGTAATCTAATTGTGTTAAAATAATCGACCATATAACTTGTGCATCGACAAGATAAAGAAGTTATAGCATACTCTAGAGAATGAAAACAACACAATACAGACCTATACTAAACTATTAAACTCAATAGGTTTTAAATAGATTTTATGGTGTGTACTAGATTAAGATACAAGTCCTTTTATACTTATCCGTATTGCTTCCTTAGTTGAAGTAAATGGATATCTTGTATGTAAACTCTACGACAGAAATTATACTGATGGGTGATACTAACTACACATCATCAATAAAAGAATTTAAACAATTCCTAGAACGAAATCCTCAGGTTAGTTCAAAAGTAATCAAAAAACTTATTTAATATGTTATCATTTTAAAAACATTAATAAAGGTCAAAAATGATAAAAGTTGGAATATTTGGGGCGAATGGCCGTGTTGGAAAATTACTTATAGAAAATCTTATTGAGACTCCAAATATGAGTCTAAGCAGTGTATTTGTTAGGAATACTTTGAACTTTTCAATTGATCCATCTGTATTAATTAGTACGGATATCAAAGTATTTTTAAATGCTTGTGATATTGTTATTGACTTTTCATTACCTGATGCTTGCGAGTCTCTTCTTGAAGCAGCAATGATAACTCCTAAACCCTTAGTTATAGGGACAACAGGTTTAAATACACATCAACTTAACCTTCTCAAAGAAGCAAGTTTAAAAATGCCTATACTTTATGCTACAAATATGAGTCTTGGAGTTGCACTTTTAAACAAACTTGTTTTACAAGCTTCAAGCGCTTTAGAAGGCTTCGACATAGAAATAGTAGAACATCATCATAAACATAAAAAAGATGCTCCTAGTGGTACTGCTCTTACTCTTGGTGAGCATGCTGCACGTGGTCGTGGATTAGAACTTGATAAAGTACGAGTAAGTGGTCGAGATGGTAATATCGGGGAGAGAACTCAAGATGAGATTGCTGTTATGGCTATTCGTGGTGGTGACATAGTTGGTCGCCATACTGTAGGTTTTTATAATGATGGTGAATTTTTAGAACTCAACCATACCGCAACTTCAAGAAGTACTTTTTCTAAAGGTGCTATCCGTGCTGGTTCGTGGTTAGTATCTCAAGAAGCTGGACTTTATTCGATAAGTGACTGTTTAGATATTGACTAAATACTTTTAGCAGTAGTCGCTAGTTTTGCCCATGCCGAATCAGGCTTTGCTTCTACTGCATTTGTAAATGCAGTTTGTGCTTCTGGATCTCTCCAGAGTTTATTTAAAACTGTACCCTTTAAGTACTGCTGTCTGGATCTATCACTTTTACTTAAACCAATCTTATCTAAAGAGCTTATTACCTCTAAAGCCTTATTATAATCTTCTCTATTTATATAAGACTCATAGAGTGTAAACTCAACATAAGGGCTTTGAGCACTAGAACTTGAGCTCTTTTGAATACGCATCACTTTTTTGCCATACTTTATAACTATATTGTCATCTCTACGGGCTGTACCTATACTCATAACTGAGATATAACGCTCTATATCCTTATAATCTAAACCAAATAATTCTTCTAGTTTAAGCATAGTTATTATCATTTCGTCTTTTTTTTCTAATCTATCATATGTATCAAAAAGGTATCTATATACTTCATTATAAGCTGAGTTTTTATCTTCTTGTATAAGAATAATAAGGTCTTTGCTAGCATCAATAACATCACTATAGTTTCCAGTTGAAAAATCTACTTTAACATATCTAAAAAGCCATTTTTTTCTATGATCTAAGTTTTCACTTTTGAAATTTTTAAGTGCAATATTTTTAGCTAATACATAATCTCCACCATACATAGCACACTCATATATACCATCATCCCATTCATTGGATAGTGTTACATTGTACTCATTAGAGATAATTAAAACTCTCTTACACTTTTTTTCTTTTAAAGAGTTCTTCATCACACCTATAGCACTCTGTTGTACTAAATCTTGTACATCTATATACTTATCATCATCAAGACCCAATATTTCGTCTTCCATATCTAAAACATTCGCATACATCTCTTGACTCAGTAATAGTTTTGCTTTTTCATAAATTGCACGATTACCTATTGTATCATTCGCATATGTTTGCATGAGTTTGTCATATTCAGCAAGTCTATGACTTGTATTAGTATCGAGTACTTCAAAAAACAGTTCATCTTTGGCAATATCTATAGGATTTATATACTCGCCATCTGGAAATTCTTTGATATACTTATTTATTGCTACGAATGCTTCTTGTTTGTTTTGTGTTTTAGCAAGCCAAAGTGCCTTTTGACTAAGAAGTGTTTCATATTCATCATAAGTATAATCAATCTCATCTATAAGTGCCCCAGCTATTTTAGATGCAGTCTCATAGTACTCTTCATCGGCAAAATTATTCATCATAATTTTAGATTCACGTTCATTTTCTTGCATATAAGATGGTTTTGCATTTATAAGTTTATCAATAAATTTTGCAGAATCCTTCAGAGATATCTCTTGTTTGAGTTTAGCTATTCTAAATGCAGCAGCTGCTGCCACATCTAAGTCTTTTGTACGGTAAAGTGCTTTTTTATAAAACTTAAAAGCTGGAGTTACTCCCCCACCTACAGCTAACATATCAGCCTTGTAAATATATCCCCATTCAGTAAAAACTGTATTTTCATGCTCACTAAAAAGTCTATCAAAAAAGTAGTCTGCATCTGTACTCATTCCAATCTGTGCATATGCCTCTGCTGTATATGCTAAAATTTCTGGAATATTTTCATTTGATGAGTATTCTCTTAGATAAACTGCCGCATTACTAATAACATTATCATAATCATCTAACTTTTGAAATAATTTAATTTTATAGTAAATTAGTTCTGCTTTAAAAAGTGTGTTTGGATACTCTTCTAAAATATTATCCACAACACCCATACAGAGTTCATATCTTTTTTCTTTGTAGTAGCGTTTTACTTTGAGATAATCCTTCACATCCCCTACTTTTTGTATATGAACAGGATTACCCTTAATATCAAGGCTACCTACATAAGGTAGTTTACTATTGTCCATAAAAAATGGCAAATTAAGACTTATATCTGGTCTTTGTCTATTTTTAATAAGTGGTAAATTTTCTTTATAACCTATAATAGTCCATCTATTGCTAAAACGAACATCAGCATGATAGACATTATTTTCAGTACTAAGGTCAAATATATCTGCAATAAGTTTTATCTTGTAAATAGGTTTTATACTTATAAAAAAAGTATCTTCTTTAATAAAAGTATGCACTCTAAAAAATTCATTTTGTAAGGTTTTTATAGTACTTGATGGTTTTTTTGAAAATGCACATATTACTTCGTTTGTAATAGTAAAATCATCTTTCATTTTTTGACAGATGAATCTTTTTGTATCAGTAATTTTGAGAATTGAGTATGTGGAGAAGTCATCTTTTGCACTATCCATAGAGATGTCTAGTGCAAAAGTATGAACACACACAAGAGCTAAGAGTATAGTTTTAAACAAATGCTCCGCTCCTTGAGTGGTGTTTTAGAATTTAGTAACCGCTGTTATATACAAACGCAGTAACAAATTCAAGTAATGAATCTAATGCTACAAAAGCAAAAACAGTTCCTATAATAGCAAAACCAATAATAGTTTTTAATGCTGTAGTTGCATTTGCTACATACAGTTCACCATTATTATCTACATTTGATGCAATAGGATCTTTCATAAACATAAATACAATCAGTTTAATATAGTAGTAACCTGCTATTGCAGAGTTAAGTGCCATAATCAATGCAAGTACTGTATAACCACTTGTAACTGCAGAACTTATCATATAAATCTTACCCCAAAACAGAGCAAATGGAGGTAGACCTGCAAGACTTAGCATAAACAGACCCATTACAATTGCTGCCATAGGAGATGTCTTTATCATACCTGAGAACTTCTCAAAACTATGGTCAGTTTTTTGATAACCTGGAAGTTCTTTTTGACGAGAAATCCAAAGCATAGAAAATGCACCAAGGTTAGTAAAACTAAACAGTATCCAGTAAAGGAAAAGTGCAGAGTTTGACTGAGTCGTTCCTATAAGAATAGCAGCCATAACAAAACCAGCATGTGAGATTGAAGAGTAAGCGAGCATACGCTTAACATCAGACTGAACTAATGCCCAGATATTTGCAGCAGTCATTGTAACAACTACAAGTACATAAAGAACTACTTCCAACCAAACAATATTCGCATGAATTAGAAATTCAAAAAGTCTCATAGCAACAACAAATGCAGCTATCTTTGGAACAATTGACATATAACCAGCCATTGCAGCTGAAGAACCCTCGTAAACATCAGGTGTCCAAGTATGAAAAGGAACAACAGAAAGTTTAAAACCAAAAGAACCAAGCATCATAACTACACCAACTAGTACAAAACCAATGTCAGCATAATTATTAGCTTCAAGAACTGCAGCTATTTGGTTAATCTCGATTGAACCTGTAAGTGCATAAAACACCATTGAACCAAAAGAGTAAAAACCTGCAGCTAAAGCACCCATAGTAAAGTACTTAACAGCCGCTTCAAATGATTTATCACGGTTATGCATAGCGATAAGAGTATAAAGAGCTAAAGAAGCTGTCTCTAAACCTACAAAGATAAGGATTAAGTTATCACTTGCTACCATAAACTAAAAGCCTGAAATCATAAATAAGAAAAGTGCAAAAAATTCAGGATATGAAAATTCGTGAAAACGCTTATTTGTAAGTGCCAATGGAATAAATAGCATAGATGTAAGAACAATGATAAACTGAGAAATTATCGCTAAACCATCAATAAGCATAACATCAAATACACCAAGCATAATACCGTCTTTACTAAACGCACCAGCAGACTCTAAAAGAGCACCAAAATCAAGTGCTAAGAAAAGGATAGAAAGCACAACATAAAGTGTCTTATCAAGACCACCTTTAATGATATCTATCACCAAAATAAGTAATGCACCAATAACTGGAATCAGCATTGGAGCAAGAGTAATAAGATTTAAAGACTCTAAAGAAACATTTGCAATACTTAACATTAGTGTGCCTCCTTAGTTGTAGTTTTACTTATAACAACACCTGATACATTAGGTATTCTCATTTTTGCTTCGGCAGATGTAGCTTTGTTGTGCATTAACTGAACAACAGACTCAACTGAATTATTTATCGGACCTAAAACAGGTGCAGGGTAAATTCCTAACCATATAGTTATGATAGATAAAGGTATAAGTGCTAATAGCTCACGCTTATTTACATCAGGAAGATTTCTGTTCTCTTCATTTGTAACTTCACCATAAAAGATCTTTTTAAATGCAGTAAGCATATAAATCGCACCAACAACAATAGCTATTCCAGCTAAAAGAGTTAAGATGTGAGACTGTTGATAAAAACCTAGAAGAGATAAAAACTCACCTACGAAGTTAATCGTAAGAGGCATACCAACTGAAGCCATTAACATTAAACCAAAGATAGTTGCATATCTAGGCATAACATGTGCAAGACCACCAAATTCACTCATAAGTTTTGTATGACGTCTGTCATAAATAACACCAACAAGTAAGAATAGAGCTCCTGAAACAACACCGTGAGCAATCATTAAAAAGATCGAACCTGAGATACCTTCAACATTTAGAGCAAATGTACCAAGAATAATAACACCCATATGTGATACAGATGAATAAGCAACAACTTGTTTGATGTCTTTTTGAGCATATGCAACCATTGCAGTGTAAATAATCATAATAATTGCAAGAATCGCAATCGGGTACATAAAAAATACTGAAGCATCAGGAAACAGTGGTAGAGAAAAACGGATAAATGCATATGTACCCATTTTAAGTAAAACAGCTGCTAGTATTACTGAACCGATAGTTGGTGCTTGACCGTGTGCATATGGTAACCATGTATGAAATGGAAACATAGGCACTTTAATGGCAAAACCAATAAAGAAAGCAGCAAATAACCATAACTGAAAAGATTCAGGAAGAATAAGTCTATACCAATCTAGGATTGCGAATGACCAAACGCCAGTTGCTTGGTAAAAGAAGTAAGCCATAAAAAGCATACCAACAAGCATAACAAGTGAACCTGTAAATGTATACAGGAAAAACTTAACAGATGCATATATACGAAGTGGACCACCCCATGCACCAATAAGATATAACATCGGTACAAGTGAAAGTTCCCAAAATACATAAAATACAATTGCATCAAGAGCAGCAAATACACCAATCATTGTCATCTGTAAAAACAGAAGAGTAATGATCATATTTTTGATACTATGTGTTGGTGATAATGAAGCTATACCAATCATTGTAAAAAATGAAGCCATAATGATAATAAATAAAGATATACCATCAACACCTAAGATATAGTTAATACCAAAAGATGGTACTAAAGCGATATGCTCCATAAACTGCATACCAGACACATTGTTGTCAAATGCAAACCATAACCATAAAGAGAGTGCAAACTCAATAACTGCAACAGCAGTACCATAAGCTCTCATGCTCTCTTTGTTTATCATAAATCCCATAATTCCTGCGAATGCTGGGAAGAAAATTAAAATACTTAAAATATGATCTAACATATACTAAACTCCTAAACTTGATAAGATAATAGTTATCTCACCAGAATATCTAGCTGCTAGTCCAAAAACTACAGCTAATGATAGTAATGCAACTGTACCTGCAACCATCCATTTTAACATTGTAGAAAGATTTCCACTCTGCATGTGTCTCGTGTTTTTACCAGTGTTATAGAATATATTTGCAATACCATCAACACTTGCATCAACAATTTTTTTATCTATCTGTTCCCAGAATACTACAGAGAGTTCTTTATATGCTTTAACAATATACTCTTCATAAAAATACGGAATATAGTACTGGTTAATAAGTAGTTTATAGAAAAAGTTCTTTTCCATTTTACTTGTTCCATCAGGAACTTTAACCGAACTACACATATATTTTTTATAAGCGAAGAAGATTGCAAGTAGTACAAATACTTGTGTTCCAATAGTCATAATCCAATATGTAGTATGTGAATGAATATGATACTCAGTAGCTGGTAAAAGCTCTGTAACCATTTCAAAGTACGGCATTTTCATTGTAAAACCAGCAATAATAGCTAGAATTAAAAGAGGACTCATCGCAACTAGCATAAACTTATATGCTTCATGAGGATGAAAACCAAGTGCTGTATGTCTATCTTCACCATGAAAGATTAGTGCGATAATTCTAAATGAATAAAACGCAGTAAGTCCAGCAGTAAGTAAAAGTACTGTATATATAATAAAATGATGGTCAACAAATGCAACTTCTAATATTAAATCTTTTGAGAAGAAACCTGCAAGAGGGAAGATACCAGCAAGAGCAACAGATGCTAATGTCATCATTATCATCGTTCCCTTCATAGTCTTACCTAAACCACCCATTTTAAATGGATCTAGTTCATTATTCATTGCGTGCATAACATTACCACCACCAAGGAAAAGAAGTGCTTTAAAGAATGCGTGAGCCATAAGGTGAAAGAGTGCAACCCAGTAAGCCCCAAGTCCAGCAGCAGCAAACATATAACCTAACTGTGAAAGTGTAGAGTAAGCGATAACTCTTTTAATGTCACGGTTAACAAGTGCCATAGTTGCAGCAAAAATAGCAACAAATGCACCAAGGCTAGCGATAAATAGACCAACATTCGGAATAAGAGCATATAACTCATGTGAACGAACAACAAGATAAACACCTGCGGTTACCATCGTTGCAGCATGAATAAGTGCAGAAACAGGAGTTGGACCTTCCATCGCATCAGCAAGCCACGTATGAAGTGGAAACTGAGCTGATTTACCCATAGCACCGATGAAAAGGAAAATACCAATCCAAGTAAGTGTTGCGTGATCTAAGTTAGCAAATGCTGCGAATGCACCATCATACTGAAGTGTTCCAGTATTCCAATATACAAGAAAAATACCAATTAACATTCCAAGGTCAGCAATACGGTTCATTATAAATGCTTCGTTTGCTGCCCATGTAGCTGATTCTTTATGAAACCAAAAACCAATAAGTAACCAAGAACAAAGACCAACACCCTCCCAACCAATAAATAGACCTGCAAAGTTATCACTCATAACAAGAATCATCATTGAGAAAACAAATGCTGAAAGATAAGAGAAAAATCTATTAAATCCAGAATCGTGATCCATATAACCAATTGAGTAAATATGAACAATAGTTGAAACAAGAGTAACAACCATCATCATAGTTACAGATACTTGATCTACAACAAACCCAAAAGGAATATAAAGATTACCAGTTGCCATCCAAGTCATTAACTCAACATGAACAATTTCTCCAGTACCTAAAATATGTGTTAAAAGTATTGCACTTGAAACAAATGCAGCAAAGATTAGAAGACTTGCAACTATTCCTACAAACTGCTTTTTTGGTGTAGTTGTAAAAAGTGCTGCAAAAAGTGAACTCACTAAGGGAGCAAAAAGTGCTATATATAAATATTTTTCCATTTATTTATCCTCTCATACTTGTCATAGTATCTAAATCAATTGTACCGTGGCGCTTGTGCCAAAGGATTAATAAACCTAGTCCTACAGCTAACTCAGAAATTGCAATTACAAAAAATGCAAACATCTGACCTGTTAAGTCACCATAGTAATGTGAAATTGCTGCAAAACCTACATTCACTGCGTTAAGTAGAATTTCTGTTGCAAAAAAGAGTAAAAGAAGATTCTTTCTACGCATTACACCTATTAAACCAATAGCGAATAATATTGTAGATAAAACTAGGTAGTGATTTAAACCAATTTCCATCATGATAGTACCTTCTTATTTTTTTCATCTTCACTTGCTTGTATCTCTTCAGCATTCATAATAGTCAGAGATAAATCCATCTTCTTACCAGCTAAAACAATTCCAGCAATCATTGCTACTAAAAGCATAAATGCAGCAACTTCAAATGGAACAAGATACTTAGTAAAAAGAACCATACCAACCATTTCAGTATTACCTGCA
>FPHF01000113.1_pt2 | contig 26248 bp, 32 predicted proteins | sample 1057241 | NCBI WGS metagenome assembly FPHF01 (sample SAMEA4473298, study PRJEB15554) | hydrothermal vent metagenome | biome: marine basaltic hydrothermal vent biome; feature: marine hydrothermal vent; material: water | place: Pacific Ocean | collected 2011-06-14/2011-07-23 | depth 1709 m | reverse complement strand
CAGTCATACCTTTTGAATGTGCATACTCTACTAGTGCAACATAACTTGTACGTCTTCCTTTGTTGTAAAATGCAGCATCTTCAAAGACTTCATTTGAATCTTTCCAGTCAAAACCAGAAAAGCCCATCTTTTGAGCAAACTTAGCAACTATTTTCCAGTCGGGTAGAGCTTCACCAGGAGCATCATAAAACTTTTCATAGAGTCTTATTCTTCTTTCTCCATTTGCACGAGTGAAGTTTTCTTCTCCCCATGTCGCAGCAGGAAGAACAATGTCGGAAAACTCAGTTCCAATTGGAGCAACCGGATAAATATCTTGGTCAACCATTACAAGTCCACCCTCATCAACACGTTGTTTTAGTGCTCTAAGAATTTCTTTTTTACTAGTATTTTGTATCTGTGCAGGATGTGCTGATGTAAACTTACGAAGTTGATCTTCAAGGTGTTTAGATGCAGTCATAGCATGTGTCCAAGTATTTCCGACTACCCATACAAAAGAAGCATTTCCCTCTTCAACCCATCTATCAACATCTATACCTTGTTTTTTCCAGCCAGGAAACTTTTCAGGTGCTAAGTCTTGTGGGTATTTACCACCTGGCATCATTCCACGTTGATGTCCACCAAAGCGAGATATTACTTGTCCTGGTCTATTCCCAGCTCCACATATAAGGCCAAGAGAAGTAAGAGAAGCAGTTCCGAGGTAGTTATTTGACCAGTAAAGACCTTTCTCAAATCCAAAAGAAGCTTTTATCGGTGTTCCATCTTCATGAGGTTTTGCGATGTACTCAGCAGCGAGTAAGATTTTCTCTTTACTTATACCTGTCAGTTTTACAGCATTGTCTAGTTCTGCATCTTTGTTAGATAAAATCCAGCTTTTAAAGTCATCAAAACCATCTGCTTGAAAAACCTCTTTATCTCTCTCAACACGATTGTTTATCCATTTGGATACAAACTCTTTATCTTCCCATCCATTTTCTAAAATGATGCGAGTAAGTGCATATAGTAAAATGGCATCAGTTCCAGGAATGATATCTAGGTAGAGTCCACCATTTGCTTCAGCATAAGCAACACCAGTTGTTCTTCGAGGAACTACAAAGATGACTTTCATACCAGCATCGATTCCGGGTTTAATGTACTCATTGAAGATAATAGTTTTAGACTCAAATGGATCAGTTCCAACTATAAGTAGAGTTTCTGCTGATCCCCAGTCTTCATAACAAGCTGAAAAGTTATCTATTCCTGCATCTGCCATACCCGGAGTATCCGGACCGTGACCAGTTGGTTGATCGTGAACTGCCCATGCCGGAGTTTCTATCTCTCTTAGAGCAAGTTTTGTTAGTGCATGAGTATTTTCCCAGTACTGGTAAGAGTACATCTTCATAGCCCATGCTTGACGACCACGCTTGTCTATAACATACTGAGATATTTCAGCCATCACATCAAGTGCTAAGTCCCAAGAAACACGTTCTAGTTTTCCATTGACTCGTATTTGAGGGTAGAGTAGACGATCTTTTGTTGGTGTAAGAGGGTTGTAACACTTTTGTGCAATTGTTCCTCCCCTTATACTATGGTTACCACCCTTATTGACAACTTTTGCAGCACTATCAGCGACTATCGCTACATAGTGAGGTTCTCCATTATGTGAGACTATATTATGCTGATTTGACGAGAGCCAGTTCCCACTCATTGGGTCAGTAGGGTAGACATCTAAGGCATTTTCTGCAGATGTTCCACAGGCTGTAGCAACACTCCATCTATACACTTTATACCCACATGCTACGATACAGTAGTCACAAGCTGTTGTTAGTACATCAGCATCTTTTGGAGGTAGGGGAGTTTGTGTACTTGCATACCTTTTTATTGAAGATGCTTTCATTTAGCACCTTTATCTAAGTTATCGTTATAACCATACATAAGACCAGAGATACCAGTGGCATAAATGATACCATCATTAATTTCCAATTGTACTTGAGGAAGTGCCTCTGTTGCATGACCGGCAATAACCATTCCATGACGTGTTAAATCAAAACTTGTTAAATGTGCGGGACAAGCACCCATCGCTTTATGTTCTTTTTTATAAGTCCCACAAAGACTAACACCCATATGTGTGCAAAACTGATTAAAAGCAACAATATCATTTTGTTTGCCTAACCCACCAGCTGCAACTTCACCTAGTTTTACAATAAAACTATTGTCTTCATCATAAGGATAAGCGAAATAGAATGGTTCATCCTCTTTTAAATCTGTAAAGGAGATTATCTTTTTTTTCTTATAGTTTTGAAGTTCTAATGTGACTGAAGCATTAAGTTCTGGAAGTACGGAACTTACCATTGTTGTTGCCCCAGCCATTAAAAAGCTTCTACGAGACATAGATTGTTTTTTCATGTTAAAATATACCCTAAATTAATTTTTATGTGGATTATATCGTAGGAGTATTAGAAAAACATTAAATGTTGGAAAATATTAATATTGGGGGAGGAGAAGTGTTGCGGAATAGGCAGAATTAACTACCTATATGTTAGAAAAAAGTATTACATTGATAAATAAGGTTTTAAAACTTCAGGAATATCTATACTTCCATCTTCGTTTTGGTTGTTTTCCATAATAGCAACAAGTGTACGACCAACTGCTAAAGATGAACCATTAAGTGTATTAACAAAAGTATTTTTCTTAGTCTCTTAAAAATGGGCTGTTGCAAATTAATATCACCTAATTTGGACTTAGTCTTGAATATGATTTTACAGTTCCAAAAACAGGTTTTCCATCAGGTAGTCCAGTAAAATAACTACTTGAGAAGCTTTTGAGTCTGATAACATTTTATAAATATTTTTACTTTACAGAACTTGTCATCATCCTCTAAGACATATCTTTGAAACTCATACTGTTATCCATAATGATATTTTATCGTTCAGAAACTTTTGAATCATAAAGATATTAATCAAACTTTGAGATATGAAAAGGTAGATGAAACTAAGAAAACTGAGGCTGTTGCGAAGATGTTTTAAAGATTGTATTGTTGAATAAAATAATATTAGATATACTTTGTAAAAAGGTATTTAATGAAGTATATATTAGTTTTTTTAATTTATACACTATCTCTTTATTCTTCTGAAAATAGTCAATCTCATGAAAAATTTACAAATATAAATTTATTAGAGTATGGCTATCAACAGGAGCAAAATAATCATTTCTATAATGCACATCTTGTCTATAATAAAGTGTGTGATAATGGTGACAAAGATGGATGTTTTTACTTAGGTTTACTTTCTGCTAGATTACTTGAATATACTTTTAGGCGTAGTGATTCAAAAAAAGCTAAACTATATGGGTACCCTAAAATAGCTATTTCAAAATGGACTAAGGAATGTGATAGTAACTATAGCTTGTCTTGTTTTAATTTAGGACGCCTATACTCTTCGTTAAATAATACAATTAAGTCAAAGTATTTTTATAATAAAGCATGTGATAGTGATGAAATGAAAGGATGTATGGGATTAGTTGGTAGAAATGGTTATGAAATACAAGAGACTAAACCTAAGTTTATGAAAATATATAAAAAAGCTTGCGGGAGAGGAGAATTAAACGCATGTTATTGGCTGGCAAGATCGTATGAGTTTAACGGAAAATTCAAGAAAGCAAATGTAATTCATGAAAAAGCTTGTAATAATGGTTCAATGAAATCTTGCGACTCGTTGGCATTAGCATATGAATGGGGAAGAGGAAAAAAAAAGAATTACCTAAAAGCTAAAAAATATTATATAAAAGCCTGTAACAATGAATATATGTTTTCATGTAAAAAGCTGTATCGAGTGGAAGGGTCTTTGGTGGCAGAAGATAAAAAATATATTAGAACTAAAAACTTAATAGAAAAAGCATGTAATATTGGTCTTACTTCAGATTGTATAAATCTTGGATTATATAAAAAAGGATGTGAAAGAGGTGATCACTTTGCATGTCGTTTAATGAAAAATAAATAAAGACTTTTTATTAGAGAGTGTAAACCCCACTAATAATCTGGCTTTTAATAGGCAGTTACTTTATCAAAAGACTGCCTATTTATTAAACACCCATATTTAAATAAGGTTTTAAAACTTCAGGAATATCTATACTTCCATCTTCATTTTGATTGTTTTCCATAATAGCAACAAGAGTACGACCAACAGCTAAAGAAGAACCATTTAAGGTGTTTACAAATGTATTTTTCTTTGTCTCTTTATCTTTATATCTTATTTTTGCACGACGAGCTTGGAAGTCTCTTGTGTTTGAGATTGAAGAAATCTCGCGGTACTGATCTTGTCCCGGTAACCACACTTCTATATCTACCGTCTTAGCAGCTGAAAAGCCTAAGTCACCGGTACATAGTTGTACTAAACGGTGGGGAAGTTCTAATGCTGTTAAGATATCTGATGCACATTCAATCATTTCATTAAAGATTGTGTCACTTGTTTCAGACTTAGTTATACAAACAAGTTCTACTTTATGAAACTGGTGCTGTCTAATCATACCACGAGTATCACGTCCAGCTGCTCCCGCCTCTTTTCTGTAACAAGACGTATATCCTGTCATTTTTATTGGAAGTTGCTCATAAGGAACTATCTCATTTTGAAAAAGATTTGTTAATGGAACTTCCGCTGTAGGAATCATAAACATATCTTGCCCCTCTATCTTGTACAAATCATTCTCAAACTTTGGAAGTTGACCTGTACCTTCTAATGCTGTTCTGTTAACCATATGTGGTACACTTACTTCGTGATAGCCTCGTTTACCATTGAAATCAAGCATAAAGGCAATAAGTGCACGTTCTAGTTTTGCTCCCATATCATAAGAGACACTAAAACGACTTCCTGAGAGTTTAGCACCACGTTCAAAATCTATCCATCCATTTTGTTCTGCTAGTTCCCAGTGCTCTTTTGCTTTAAAAGTAAATTCTTTTGGCACAAGGATCTTTTTGAGTTCTATATTGTCATCTTCATCTTTACCATCGGGGACTGCGTCATCAGGCATATTTGGAACAGACATGGCAAGTGACTCTAAGATAACTTGAGCTTCGCGTTGTACTTCTAAGGCAGCATCAACTTTTACATTGTTTGCTTCGATTCTCGCTTTGAGTTCATTGATGTCTTTACCTTCGCGTTTATATACACCAAACTCTTTACTCATAGCATTACGAATAGCTTGTAAGTCTTCAAATGCAACTTTTGCAGTTTTAAGTGTTTCATTTTTTTCTTTTAGCTCATTTAAGATGTCTTCACTTACACCTTTGCGCATAAGTTTTGTACTTAAACCTTCAAAATCTTTTTGTAGTAGTTTTAAATCAATCATAATTATTTATTTCCTTTATAGTTATTCTCAAAAAGTATTCTTTTTGAAGCTTTAGGGGGTTGTAGGGACTTTAGTCCCTGCTGTTAAAATGGGCTTTGCTCATTTTGGCACTTAACATAGTATGTCGCGAGCAACTTCGAATTGGTTTGCTGTCATTAAGTGTATCTTAGGGTGTAGGGCTTTTAAGTCATCAAAAAGAGTTTTACTTAAATCAAATGCTACTTTGTACTCTTCTTCTGGACCTTTTTCATGTGCCATACGTAATTTTTCTAACCAGATGTCAGGAACATTAATACCTGGAACATGTGCTGAAAGAAACTGTGCAGTTCTGAGTTTCGTTATAGGAAAAACTCCAAAAATGAGTTCAGCTTTTTTCTTATCAGGACAACACTCTGCATTTGCATTATCACGAAGTTCAAGTAAAAGTTTTGCACTCTCTAAGTCATAGACAGGTTGCGTTATGATTCCTATAGCTCCGTGTTTTATCTTCTTTTGTATCTTTTTTTGCAGTGTCTTAGGATTTTTAGCATAAGCATTTACAACTGCAAATGCAGAGATATGCTTTGGTTGGTGTTTTAGAGGTTTCCCCGCATAGTCCATGCCTGCATTAAACGCAGAGATGATATCAAGTAGTAGTGAGCTATCACCTTCAAAAACACCTTTTGTACGAGGCTGATCACTCATAGTAGCAGGATCACCAGTGAGTGCTAAAATAGCACGGATATCCACTTCGTTTGCACCAAGAAGGTCAGACTGCAGTGCTATCTTGTTTCTATCGCGCATACCCATAGTTGCTATTACCGGTTTGTTAAATCTATCTTGTAACATTTTAGCTGCAAAAAGTGCATTGTATTTTAGTTTTGCTAGTGGATTGTCTGTTGTTGAAAATCCATCTACATATTTATCAAGTTCTAACTCTGCTATTTTTTCTACGATAGGAGCAAAAATGGGGGAGTGCCCTGGAGTTGTCTCTAATGTAATATATGTGCCATTATTTAGTTTTTCTATTAAAGTATCAAACAAATAAAAGTCCTCTTTAGTTATAATGTTGCAATTATAACAAAAGAGAGAAGATTTAATGCTAAAACTAGCTGTATTTGATTTTGATTCTACACTTATGGACGGAGAGACTATTGATTTCTTTGCACATGAGCTAGGAATTGGTGAAGAAGTAGCAAAAATTACTGAAGAAGCGATGAGTGGAAGGCTTGATTTTTTTGAGTCACTACAACAAAGAGTAGGTTTACTAAAAGGTCTTGATTACTCAGTAGTTGAGAAAATAAGTCAAAACCTTCCTTATATGCCAGGTGCAAAAGAGACCATAGCTGAACTTAAACGCAGAGGTCTTACTGTTGTTTGTTTTTCTGGTGGTTTTAGATCTGCTACTGGGTATGCAAAAGACATTTTAGGCTATGATGCAGACTTCTCAAATGTATTGCATGAGAAAGATGGTAAACTAACTGGTTTAGTTGGTGGAGATATGATGTTTTCACACTCTAAGGGTGATATGTTAGAACGTTTACAAAACATCTTAGGTGTGAGCCAAGAAGAAACATTAGTATGTGGTGATGGTGCAAATGATTTGAGTATGTTTAAACATGCAGCAACTCGTATCGCATTTTGTGCAAGACCTGTTTTAGAAGCAGAAGCAAGCATCATAATAAAAGAGAAAGACCTTACTTTAATACTGGAGAAGATTTAATGTTAGATAATACAGTGTGGAGACAATACCACAAAGAAAATACTTTTAGAGAAAGACTAGCTGAGTGCTGTGTTTTAGATTCTATGGACTTAATAGTAGAAGATAAAGAACTTTATGGCATTTTAAAATCAAAACTTACAAAAAAAGAGTTAAAACTTTTTGCAATGGATAGTGCTAAAATATCAGATGAAAAGTTACTAGAAGAGTTTTCTTATGATGCTAAAGCTTTAGAGCAAGCAAAGTTCAAACTCTATAAGAAACTTAAACAAGATAAAACAAGACTTGATTTTAAAGAATCATCAAGAGATAGACAGGCGTAACAAATAAAAGAAGAAACTTTAATTTATTGTCTGAGTGCATAAGATTAATCTATTATTTATATAATAATGTGTAGTATATCAACAGACATATTAAAAACAAAAAGGAAATTAAATGAAAAAAACAACTTCATTATTACTAGCTGCTATGGTGGCTGGATCAGTTTTCACTACAAGTGCGATGGCTGATGCTAAAAAAGGTCAAAAATACTATCTTAAAAAACTAAAAGTTTGTAAAAAAGATGGTCTTAAAAATGGTGCAGTATTTGCTACTAAGCATTCACGTCAAGAATGGGCTGGAATCAAAGATGCCGGTACACTTCAAGATGAGTGGAAATCAATTTGTTCTCATGGTGTGAAAAAAATTAATAAAATGAAAGAAAAAGACATTAATAACCTTTATGACTTTGTATGGAAATATGCATCTGATGGTGAAGTACCATCTTGTGGTTAATCCATAACTTTTAAACCTAAACTCTTTATGAGTTTGGTTTACTTCTTCTTTGCCCTTCTGTAACTTATTTCAAAATCACTTTAAAACTTACTCTTCTAGATTTTTTCTTAGACTCTATATTACTATACTCGATTTTTTGTGATGAACTGTAACCACTTCCCCGTAATGCTTGTGTTAACCAAACTTGTAGAGCTTTTTTCTGTTCCCTAAATAGATACGACATAGTTTCATATGAACGATTAAGAGAGAGTTTTTCGTTGTTGAGGTAAGTATCTGTAAAATTTGATTTTCCCCATTCACTAGAAGTATGACCATTGATTTCTAAACTTTGGATATCTTCTTTGTTAGCATATACAAAGGGCAGAAGTTTTGCTGATACTATAGATAAAAATGATTTTTGTGCAGAAGTGAGTTTATAAGCTCCTACTTCAAAATAGAGTGCCGAGTCGATTATATTGATACTTAAATCTTTTTTGATTTCTATCTTTTTTGTTTTAATTTCTACTTTAAAAATCTCACAAAGTTTTTCATAAAAACTATCTACACTACTTGAAACCTGAGCCATAGTAGCATCACGGTTGAGTTTTGTTATCCACATATTAGTTTCTTGTGAATCATTATTAGTATGTACACCTGCAACTGCTGCTTGGGAGTTATGCATAATAGTTACTGCATTAAAAACATCATAGTTCTCTTGACCATAATGTTCTTGTGTTAAAAGTATAAAGTTTGAATCGAGTATCATTGCTAAACCATCGGTATTGTAAGTGTCTTTGACATAACCAACAGCGATAAACTTACCATCAGAGTACTCTTTTATATCATTGACCTCACTAGGGTAACTAGTAAATATCTCTTTATCTAGAAGTATATTTTGGTACAAATCAAATTTGATGAGACGGATATGCTCCTTTCTCATATGGTTGTATTGTGTGAGTGCTAGAACAAAGTTATTGTCTTTAAGACGAATGATTTTTTTAGGTATAACAGTATTGTCATCGTTAGCTTGTTTTTGATAATGTTTGAGCCAGACTCTATTTCCATTTTCTGTTAAACGCATGATACTTACATCTCTATTCTTTTCATAAGATGTAGTTCCTATAACTATAATAGAGCCATCTCTGGCTTCAACTGCATCTATGCCTTGGTCATCATAGATAGTACCGTATTTTTTGCTCCAGAGTTTTTGGCCATCTTTACTAAAGCGAGTGATAAAGATATCATTGTTCCCAAGTCCAGAGTTAAACATGCTATCAGAACTTGAACGAGATGTTATTGAAGAACCAATTGCTAAAACACCACCATCACTCATTAAAATTAAGTTGTTCATTCTGTCATAGTTTTTTGTTCCAAAAGTTCTTGAGTAGAGTAGGTTTGCATTTGCATCTAACTTTACAACTAGTAGAGAGCCATCAAGAGTATATCCACCTATAAAGTATCCGTTTGAAGGTGTTTTGACAAGAGCTATAGCTTCATTAAACTTAGGAAGATTTGAGATTTTTGAGAGAATTATTTTGCTTGTTTTATCTACTTTTATGATGTGCATCTGTGAGCCAAACTTTTGAGAGACTGATGCTAGGTAGTCAAAAGCATTTGTATAAGAAGCTGCACCGTTAGAGTTGTTTTTATACTCTTTAGAGAATCCAACTGCAGATATTGTTCTATCGTAGTCTTGTGTGATGTCAAATAGAGCGGCATCAAATGGTTTATTTACGATGATAGAGTAATTGGCTGTAGTGGCATAAAGTGATGTTATAAATAGTAGTAGAAGTAGAGTTTTTTTCATTGCTTCGCTTTTTAGTTATGTAAAGCAAAAAATATTCCTAAATAGGATGTGGGGGATACTCCCAAGAAATTGGGAGTAAAAGAAAACCTATTTAAGGTTTTCGAATGGAGCTACTACAACTTGTTTACGAGTTACAGTATATGGTACTAGTGCAGCTGCACGAGCACGTTTGATTACGATAGAAATCATATCTTGGTGACGTTTACAGTTACCTGTTAAACGTCTTGGCATAATTTTGTATCTCTCTGAAAGTGAGAAACGTAATGCACCTGCATCTTTATAATCCATGAAGTCTACTTTTGCTTCACAGTATTTACAATATCTTTTTTTATATTTTCTTTTTTCTGCCATGGTATTTCCTTTATTTGTTATCTATTAAAATGGAATTTCATCTTCGTTAATATCGTAAGATGGTACAGTATCTGGACTAGGCATTTGACGACTTTGCTGCTGCGCGGCTTGGTTATTGTTATAACTTTGTTGCTGTGCAGGTTTTTGATACGACTGTTGCTGTTGTTGCTGAGGCTGTTGGTAACTTTGACCTTGACCTTGCGTTGGAGCATTGTATCCGCCACCTTGATTTGCATCTTCTGCTGGTGCATTCGAAGGAGCGTTATATCCGCTACTTTGATTATCACCTTTAGAGTCAAGCATTTGCATAGTCTCTGCTATCACAGAGTGCTTAGAACGTTTTTGTCCATTTTGGTCTACCCATTGCTCAAAATTTAATCTACCTTCAACAAGTATTTTACTACCTTTACGAAGATATTGGTTTGCAATTTCACCGCTTCTACCAAAAAATGTAACATCTACAAAACATACTTCTTCTTTCTTCTCACCATTTGTAGTGAACTTTCTAGAAGTAGCAATAGCAGTTTTTGCTATTGCTGTTCCGCTTTGAGAATATCTAAGTTCGATATCACGTGTAAGATTACCAACTAAAATTAGTTTATTGAACATGCGTTTTCCTTCAATTTTCTAGTCTAAGACTATTACTCAGCTGCTGCTTCAGTAGCTACTGGAGCTGCTGTTTCTACTGCTGGTGTTTCTGTTTGAACTTCAGTTGGAGCTTCTTCTACTGCTGGAGTTTCAACTTTCGCTGGAGCTTCTGCTGCTTTTTTAGCTTTTTCAACCATACCGTTAAATGCAGCTATTTCACGATTTGTATCGTACTTAATAGTTACAAAACGAAGTAGTTCTTCGTTAATACGGAAACGTCTTTCAATTTCAGTAATTGCTGATGGAGCAATTGATGAATAGATAACATGGTAAAAACCACGTTCGTTTTTTTCAATAGGGTAAGCTAATTTTCTCATTCCCATTGGACTTGTAGCAATGATTTCACCACCGTTTGAAGTAATAACTTCTTCGATAGCTTTAACGCTTGCTTGAATTTCTTCTGCTGTTAATGTAGGTTTTACGATTACTAAGTTTTCGTAGTTTCTCATATAATATGATCTCCTCTTGGTATTTGCCGTTATGGCGTATGTTTCCCCCTCGGATAAAAGCACAAATGCTTTGACATATAATATCTTAAATTAAGACATTACAAAGAGAAAGGAACCGAAATTATACATGAATATGGCTTAAAGGTTTATTATTAATTTAACTAGGATTTTATGGCAATATGCAATAAAAATTACATATTAATATTTAAGAGGGTATAGTTTCGTAAAACAACATAAAGAATAAATATAAATGCCTAAACGAAAAAAAAGTCAAAAAAGTCAAACCAAAACTAAAATACTTACTTATATAGCATGGGCATTAGCCCTTATCGCCTTAGTTCTAAGTGCTTTGTTAGCTGGTTACTATATAGGTTTCTCTGATGGGAAAAGTAAAATAGAGAAGTTATATTCTCAGGAAAATGCCAAACAAAAAGCACTACTAAAAAAGTTGGAAAACAGCCTAAGTAAAAAACCCCTCAGTGTAAATAAAAGACTAAAAAGTGTACTTAAAAAAGAGACAAAACACTATATTTCAGCATCGCATGAAATTGATGGAAACTCTTTAGCAAATGTACCAAAAATGGCAAAAAGAAAAAGAGTTATTACTCCTCATAAAGCTCGTTTAGCAATTATAATAGACGATGTAGGGACAAAAACTCAAGTAGAAGCTATAAAGAGTTTAAGATTACCATTAACTATGTCCTTTTTACCTCCTAGTAAGGCAAGACCAAATACAGCAAAACTTGCAAAGCTTGAAAAATTATACATGGTACATTTACCTATGGAAGCACAAAATTGGAGTGCTGAAGAGCCAAATACTCTTCGTATTCATGATCAACAAACTAAAATTTCTGCGAGAATAAAAGAGATTAAACAACTCTTCCCTAAAGTAAAATACATTAATAATCATACAGGGAGTAAATTTACTTCAAGTGAAGTGGCTATGAATAGACTTATTTTTGCTCTTAGTGCAAATAATATTCACTTTATAGATAGTAGAACTACAGCACAAACTAAAGCACCAAAAGTACTTAAAAACTTTGGACTAAAATATGTGTCTCGAGATGTTTTTTTAGATCACCATATGGATAAACCTTATGTACTAGAGCAGATTAAAAAAGCTATAAAAGTGGCAAAGAGTCATGGATCAGCCATAGCAATTGGCCATCCTCATAAAAATACTCTTCAAGCACTGTATGAGTCAAAAGAATTACTTAAAGATGTGGAGTTAGTCTATATTAATAGACTCTAATATGATAACAAAAGTTGATTTTCATATAAATGAACTTGAAAATATGAGGAAGTACCCAAAAGAACTCTTCTTTATTGGGAACACTTCTTTACTCAAAAAGAAAAAAATATCTATCATCGGAAGTAGAAAACCTAATGTATATGCGCAACATAAAACAAGTGAGTTAGCTAAAAAACTCTCTGATCGTGGTATTTGTATAGTAAGTGGTGGAGCTATCGGTGTAGACGCAATAACTCATACATCAGCTGGTGCAGATAATACTATAATGGTCGCAGCTACAGGCTTAGATAAACGCTACCCTTCGATAAATAAAAATCTTATATCAGACATAGAGTCAAAAGGTTTAGTTTTAAGTCAGTTCCAAGAAGGCTCACCTTCAACTAGGTATAACTTTGTACTAAGAAATGAACTTGTAGTTGCTCTGGGGGATATACTTATAGTTACTTATGCTGATTTGAACTCTGGAAGTATGAGAAGTGTTGAGTATGCACTTGCAATGGGTAAAGAGATATATGTGTTGTCTCATAGAATAGGGGAGAGCATGGCTACAAATAAATTACTCTTAAAAGGTAAGGCAAAAGCTATTTATGATATTGATGTTTTTGTAAAAGAATTTACGGGTGACGATTTTTTAGAAGCTGTAAAGTATGACGATTTTTTAGAGTTTTGTAAAACTAATCCAAAATATGAAGAGGCTTTACAAAAGTACCCTAACAGAGTTTTTGAAGCTGAACTTAGTGGGGAGATAGAAATCAAAAATGGTGTGTGTAAACTCTTATAAGTATAGAATTTAATTGATGAGTAACATAGCATCACCATACGAGTAAAAACGATACTTTTCTTTTATGGCTTCTGCATATAACTCTTGTGTTTTTTCAAGTCCTATAAATGATGCGACTAACATCAAAAGAGTTGATTTTGGAAGGTGAAAATTTGTAAGAAGGTGGTTCACTCTACTTGGTTTGTTATTTGGATGCAAAAATAAATTTGCTTCGCCACGTTGAACTTTACCATGTTTATCATAGAACTCTATAGTTCTAGTAGAGGTAGTCCCAATACTGAGTATAGGTATGCTAGAATCAAGTATATCTTTAGCCTTGTTTGAAATGTCATAATACTCAGAGTGCATAGGGTGATCAGTTATTATCTCTGCATCTACGGGTTTAAATGTTCCGCTACCTACATGAAGTGTCACGTAGGCATGCTTAAAGTTTTGACAAATTTGTGCATGTTGCTCTGTAGTAAAATGTAGAGATGCAGTAGGTGCAGCTACTGCACCTTCTTCTTTAGCAAATACAGTTTGATACTCACTCGCATCGCTTTGCTTATCTGCTCTTTGTATATAAGGAGGAAGGGGAATATGTCCGATACTGTCTATGATTGGTAGCAGGTCTTCAAAACGCAATAAAGCACCATTTTGGTAGAAGTTTACTATTCTGCTTCCATCTTCATCTAGGTGTTTGACTTGTGCCACTAAATTTTCATCAAAAAGAATCTCACTGGCCTCTTTTATTTTACCACGGATATAGACATTGATGTCATTAGCATTAAGTGCACGGTTTATGAGCAGTTCTATCTTACCACCACTTGGTTTTTTTCCAAAAAGTCTTGCTTTAATGACTTTAGTATCATTAAAAATCAAAGCACACTCTTTGGGTATAAACTTTTCAAGATCATAAAAATGTGCATGAGTAATTGTATCGGTTTTTTTGTCATAAACTAAAAGTTTAGCATGGTCACGAGGAGAGGCAGGGTAGGTTGCTATAAGCTCCTCTGGAAGAGAGAAGTCATAACTAAGGGTTAGGTATTCTTTATGCATTGATATATTTCAACTTTATTTTGACTCTTCGAGTCTATCTTGGGTTTGTATCTGCCCGTCTTCTTCGTCTTCTTCATCTTCATCATCATCATCATCATCTTCAGCAGGATTCACCATTTTTACAATAATAATGGAGAGACCATAAAGGATGATTAATGGTCCAGCCATAAGAAGCTGAGTTAGTACATCTGGAGGTGTTAAAAGTGCTGCAACTATAAAGATGATTACGACGGCATACTTAAAAAATGCGATCATCTGTTTGTCATTAACAAGTCCTAAAAGTGCCAAAAAGTAAGCAAATACAGGAAGCTCAAATGCAACTCCAAAACCAAACATAATTTTAGTAAAAAAGCCTACATAATCTTCGATGTTTATAAGAGGAGTAAACTTAAAACTACCAAAACTAATGAGAAAATCAAAGCCAAAAGGAGTCACAACATAATAAGCAAAAAGTACACCACTTGTAAACATGATAGTCCCACCAAGAACAAAGGGAATAATCATCTTTTTCTCATTCGCATATAGACCAGGTGCTATAAACATCCATATTTGTGAGAGAATAATAGGTAAAGCACCCATGATAGCTGCGAAAAAAGCAACTTTGAGGGCTACAAAAAATGCACCACCAACTTGAGATGTAGTAATCATTCCATCTGCTGCATGAACAGACTTCTTACCTACTTCTATAAGGGCAGTGTTGAGTGGTTCAACCATCCAGTTAAGTATAGGTTCATGAAAGTAAAACATCACAAAAAACATAACTATAAGGCTTCCAGCGGAAATACCAAGTCTTTTTCTAAGTTCTACTAGGTGAGGGCGGAGTTCATCAAACATCTGTATTATCTTCTTTTTTAGGTTTCTTTTTAAAGGTTACTTCTTGAGACTCTTTTGGTGCTGCATTCTCAGGAGTAGAATTAGTCTGCTCTGACTCATCATCGAGCATTGAGCTGATTTGTGAACCAACTTGAGCTTTAACATCTGTTACTTCACTTAGTCTTGCTGTCGCATCATTAAGTTGTGATTTATATGCAAGCGCTTCTTTTTTGATATCACTAACATTCATCTCTTCTTCGAGTGTATCTTTGACACTACCTATCGCATTTTTAGCAGTTCTAAAAAATTTAGCAATATCTACCATAGCACTAGGAAGTTTATCCGGACCTAAAAAGAGTATTGCAATAACAGCAATTATAAGTATTTCTGTGAAACCCATACCAAACATAGCAAACCTTTAGTTATTTTAATATGAGAATTTTAGCCAAAGAATGATTAAAGAGTGATTATGAAGTTAAAAAGAGAGTTATTTCATCTGCTAGAAGGTAATCTTTGTTGTAAAATATATCTGCTTTTAAATCTAGTTTATTTTCTTCTACGAGTATATCTGCCTGCTTCCTCTCGTTGGTATTAAATAGGTCTGCATGAATACCAACACATGAACGCATACCGAGAAAAAATTGTTCAATTTTTTTATCTTCTTGTGTCAATAACTCTTCTTTAATAACACAGGGATTATTAATATACTCTTCTATATCAGGATTTGGATAAAAACGTTGCAGTTCTAGTTTACCAACTGCACCTGCACCAACTCCCATATAGTCTGTATATTTCCAGTACCCTAGATTATGTGAGGAGTGATATTCTCCGAAGTTACTTATCTCGTATTGAGGGAGCCCCTTATCCTCTATAGTCTCAAATATCCAAGATGTAAGTTCTAACTGCTCGCTACTCATCTGTGGTTTATTCTCAAAGGCTGTACCTTCTTCAATAGTTAATGCATACGCACTTATATGATTTATGGGTAGAGTAAATGCAGTATTTATATCATTAGCTATGAGCTCTTTTGTATCACCTAAAGTTGCATAAATCAAATCAAGAGAGAGGTTTTTAAAGCCTATCTTTTTTGCATTATTTATAGCATCTTTTGCCATCTGAGGTGAATGTGCACGGTTAAGTACTTTGAGTTTTGTCTCATCAAAACTCTGTACACCAAAACTAATACGGTTCACACCTAATTCATACATACCTTTTAGCCATTCATATGTTGCACTATTAGGATTAGCTTCACTTGTTATCTCAATGTCTTTTTTTAGATAAGGTTTTAAGTAAGTGAAAATATCTTTATATAGTTCAGGTGTAACAGTAGAAGGAGTCCCTCCACCAATAAAAATAGTCTCTATAGAATCTTTTTTTGTATTAAATCTTTTTAGTTCGTGTTTGAGTTGTACAAAAAGAGAGTCCATGTACTTTTCTTTGAGATGAAACTTATCAACATAAGAGTTAAAAGCACAGTAAGAGCATTTGGAATCGCAAAATGGGATATGGATATATAATAACATAATTCGAAGTATAACTAATTAACTTATAAAACCGCTAAAAGTGGGATAAGAATAGATAAAAATATAATACTCACAATCGTAGCATATACCCATACAACCCACTGGTTATAACCACCGATCTCTCTTATAGTCTTAAGTCTTGTCTCTTCATCTTGGACTATGTTTTCGGTTTCGTGTAGTTTAGTTTTATAGATTTTATAAATAAAATATGTCGAAAAACCACCTGAAAGAACCATAAGAAGTAAACCCACAAAAGGTATTATACCAACAGTAATAGAGAGAACAAAAAGTACTAGGGCTGGAATATATGCCTTACGATATAGTAAAAATAAAAAACCAGAAAAAAATCCCCACCAAGACCAGTTCCAAGCTATTTTATCAAGACCATTTATATTAAACTTAGAAAAAGCAAGCTGGTACCATAGTGTTTTCTCTGGGGTGTCTATAAATGCCTCAATCATGGCATTATTGTACTCTTTACTTATCTCGTTTGGCATAGGTTCTTCCTTGTTTTAATTTATTGTATCTTAAAAGATGTAAATTATCTTATTTTAATCACTTCTTTTGTATAATTGCGATAATTATAATATAGGCACATATATGAGTATAAAAACTGAGTATCGTCCAAATGTGGCGATGATTATTGTTTCAAGTAACTATCCAGAGATAAAAGAAATTTTTATTGCAGAACGTAATGACTTAGCCGATGTTTGGCAGTTCCCACAAGGTGGAATTGACAAGGGTGAAGAGGTTAAAGAAGCACTTTTTCGTGAGATGGAAGAAGAGATAGGAACAAAAGAAGCCGTGATTATTGCTGAATACCCTGAATGGATTTCTTATGATTTTCCAACGAGAATAGCAAATAAAATGAAACCCTACAAGGGTCAAACACAGAGATATTTTTTAATGAAACTCAGCAAAGATGCAAAAATCAATTTAGAGACAGAACATCCAGAGTTTTGTGCACATAAATTTGTGAGTCCTGAAGATATTTTAAATCATACTGCACACTTTAAAAAGTCTGTATATGAACAAGTAATAAATTATTTTAAAAGTGAGGGACTGTTGTAAATGTTAATAGTTCAAAAATTTGGTGGAACAAGTGTTGGAGATTTAGACCGTATTGGGAATGTTGCTTCTCGTGTGAGTGCTACCTCTAAAGCTGGTAACGATGTTATAGTTGTTGTCTCTGCTATGAGTGGAGAGACAAACAAACTTGTTGGGTATGCAGAACACTTTTCTTCGCATCCTGCATCAGCTGAGATGGATATGCTTTTAAGTGCGGGAGAGAGAGTAACTGCTTCTTTACTTGCAATAGCACTTCAAGAGATTGGACATGATGCTACTGCGATGACTGGTCGCAAGGCTGGAATAATAACAGATGTGCACCATACAAAAGCTCGTATTGAGCGTATTGATACAGAAGTTATGAAAAATGCTATAAAGAACGGAAAAATTATTGTTGTAGCTGGTTTTCAAGGTGTAAACGAAGAGGGTGATGTGACAACTCTCGGTCGTGGTGGAAGTGACCTTTCAGCTGTAGCAATCGCTGGAGCACTAAAAGCTGATCTTTGTGAGATATATACGGATGTTAGTGGTATTTACACAACTGACCCTCGCATCGAACCAAAAGCCAAAAAACTTGATCAAATCTCTTATGATGAGATGTTAGAGTTAGCATCTCTTGGTGCAAAAGTACTACAAAATCGTTCAGTAGAGATGGCAAAAAAATTAAATGTAAACTTAGTAACACGTACAAGCTTTTCAAATGAAGAGGGTACTTTAATAACAAAAGAGGAAAACATTATGGAAGCACCATTAGTAAGCGGAATAGCATTAGACAGGAACCAAGCACGTATCTCACTTATGGGTGTAAAAGATAGACCAGGAATAGCATCTGACATTTTTAATCGTCTTGCTACTGCTGAGGTAAATGTAGATATGATTATTCAAAATAAAGCACATGATGGGGCTACAAATATCGACTTTACTGTTCCTGTTAATGATCTTAGAGATGCAAAAAATATAGTAGATGTTTTTGTAAAAGATGGTGAGATAAGTGCAGACTCGTATAATGAAGAGATTTGTAAGGTATCTGTAGTTGGTGTAGGTATGAGATCTCATACCGGTGTTGCTGCAAAGGCTTTTTCAACTATGGCTGATAACAATATCAACATTAATATGATTTCAACCTCTGAGATAAAAATAAGTATGGTTATTGATGAGAAGTATGCAGAACTAGCTGTTCGTGGACTTCATTCTGCATATGAGTTAGATAAATAATCATATGCCAAATTCATATGCACCCGATTTTGCACAATGGAGCTTAGATGCTATACGTGAAGAGGGTGCAAGTCTCTCATGGCTCGAAGAGCAGCGTTTTGAATGGTCTAAAACAACTGCATATGCTCTAGAACAAATACTACAAGGTAAGACAATTATTCTTATCACAGATGAAAAACATAAATGGCTTGAGACATATATACTCTCATCTGTGAATACTGAGCAGTTAGAGAGACCACTTATCCCAATCATAAGTATAGACAACATATGTGTGCATTACAATAGTATTAATGGTGGAGAGATGATAGATATCGTAGATGATATGATTTCTCTCTCTTATAAAGAAGACTGCTTTTTTTGGTATATAGGTAAGGGTAATGATAAACGCTGCGATATTGCTAAAAGAAGAGATAATAGTTACTATTGGATGTTTGATGAAGACTTTAATAATGCTTTTACTCTAAAATCTTATGATAAAGACTTAGATGTAAAACTCTTACAGCTTTACCGACTTTTTGATGCATCACTTAATGCTACGATGTTTGGGGAAGTAGATGCAAGCTCCTAACATTAAAGGTCATATTATTATTTCTGATGATATTGAATCAGAAGTAAGCAGACTTGAAGAAGAGTTAAAGCCTTTTCGTGTTGTGAAGTTTATTGTAATGGGAGAGGTATTTAAGCTAGAGCATGCGAAAGCAGTTTTAGCTGAGTCCTATGTTAGTGAGTCAAATACAAAGTATATTATTTTAGGTGCGAGTGATCTCTCCGATGTGGCACAAAACTCTCTACTTAAATTACTTGAAGAACCTCCTAAAAATATAGAATTTATAATCATAAGTCCAACAAAATCAAACCTTCTTGCTACTGTCCGTTCTCGTCTTCCTATTTTAAAAATTAATAACCACCATATAGTTCATGACTTAGAGTTAAATCTATCACGGCTTGATTATAAAGATGTATTTAGTTTTTTAAAAGAGAATGTACGTGTGAAAAAAGAGGAAGCAAAAGATTTAGTTCAAGCACTCTTTCATAGAGCGACAGTGGTTGATATGCTTATCTTATCACCTTTGCAGTTAGATAACTTTGACAAGGCATATAGACTACTGAGTTTAAACTCTCGACCACAAAGTGTTTTAGCAATGTTACTTATGAGTTTTGCGAGAGATAAGTAATGATAGTTGAACACCTAAGTAATTCCATTGATATAAAAGAATATTTAAAAGATATCAATGTCGACTCTGGTGGTATTAGTATTTTATCGGCCAAAGCTAAAACACACATTCTAAAAATAAAAGACCTCAATGTTGGAGGGGCTAATATCTTAAAACAAGATGCACTCTCCATAGGTGCAGACTTAGCGGTCCCACGAGGTACAGTGCTCGCCAAAACACCTACTGTAGAGTGTCTACTTATAGCAACAACTTCACAACTTAAAACATTAGCAAAAAAAGAGTTAGCACAGCCATTTGGTTTAAAAGACTTAGCTCATAAATTAAAAGAGATAGTTTCTATAAAAATGCCTACACATGTACAAGTTATGGGTGTAATTAATGCTAATGATGATAGTTTTTATGCAGACAGCCGTTTTAATGCAGAGGAAGCAGTGTTAAAGATTGAGTCTATGATACAAGAGGGTGCAAGTATAATTGATATAGGTGGGGTTTCTTCTGCACCTAATGCTAAAAAAGTCAGTGCAGAGGAAGAATTGTCTCGTGTAAAACCACTTTTAGAAATGATAAAGGTGAAAAAACTTTATGAAAAAGTAGACTTCAGTATAGATAGTTATGAGCCTATAGTAATAGAGCAAGCACTAAATGCAGGCTTTAAAATAGTCAATGACATCACAGGTTTAGTCAATGATGAGGTTTGTAAACTCTGTGCTAAATATAGCGCTACTGTAGTGATCATGCATATGTTAGGTACCCCTCAAACTATGCAAGATAATCCAGAGTATACTAATATTTTAGATGATGTATATAGGTTCTTAGAAGCTAGAGCTAAAAAAGCTGAATCTTTTGGAATAGAAAATATTATATTAGATGTAGGAATTGGATTTGGTAAAACTTTAAATGATAATCTTCAACTTATAAAACATTTAGAACATTTTATGAGTTTAGGAAAACCTCTTTTAGTCGGTGCATCTAGAAAGTCAATGATAGCAAAGATAGATGAAAATAGAGAGGTAAATGAGAGACTAGGTGGAACACTAACTCTACATCTTGAAGCTCTTAAAAATGGTGCTTCAATACTTAGAGTACATGATGTGTTAGAACACTCTCAAGCTATAAAACTTCAAGAGGCTCTTAACAAGGTTTAACTACTAAACCATAATACCTTTAATCATAAAAAATAATAAACCTGCAAGTATTGCAGCAGCAGGAACAGTGATTAACCATGCTGCGATTATTTTTTTCACAGCATCACGTTTTACATATTCCACTTTTTTTGTTTGTTTTATATGCTTTTTAGTAGATTTTATTATCTTCTCTTCATCAGCAATCAATTTGTAAAGTTCAACTACTCTTTGATACTGCGTTGTATTTTTTTCATCTTGTTTTTCTAACTTAGAAAGTTCAGCCTTGTAAGCATTAAGGTTTGACTTTTCATCCTTGATAATACTTTTGTCTTCTTCAATAGAAGTAGTGTCACTAAGGTGTAGATATTCTCTTAAAAAACCAACACCAAAAACACCACCGATAGCGATATGAGTTGAACTAACAGGCAGACCAAGTTGTGAAGCAATAATAACTGTAATAGAAGCAGCCATTGCAATAGAGAAAGCTCTAATTTGGTCAAGTTCTGTTATCTCAGTTCCTACTGTTTTTATAAGTTTAGGACCATAAAGCCCAAGTCCAAGTGCAATACCAAGAGCACCAACTCCCATAACCCATAGTGGGATACTAGCCTTACTAGAGATACCACCATTAACAACGGCATCATTTATAGCAGCTAAGGGACCAATCGCATTTGCGACATCATTTGCACCATGTGCAAAACTAAGTAGTGCAGCAGCAAATACAAGAGGAATAGTAAAAAGAGTGTTTACTGATGCTTTTGTGTTTTCTATAGCAGTTGTATTAGATGATAATTTCATTTTTACTGAAATAAACACGATGAGAGCAACTACACCACCCATAGCTAAAGCAGTGAATAAAGAAGGTTTATTTGTCATCTCAATACTTACAAGCGGCAAGTAGTTAAGCATTTCAACTATTTGAGGCCATATCTTTTTAAGACCTTTGAGTGTGAGGTATGTTACAAAAGCCCATGACATAATGGAGACAAAACAGGAACCCATTTTTTTGCGGCGGCAACCTTATCATCTTGAAATACTATAGACTTTTTAATAGAGAAAAGAAAAGCTGCTGCAATCACACCACCAAGAACAGGTGATATAATCCATGAAGCAGCAATTTTTGCCATTGTACCCCAATCAACTATGTTAAATCCCGCAGCTGCTATACCCGCACCCATTACACCACCAACGATAGAGTGAGTAGTAGAAACTGGAGCACGCATCATAGTTGCAAAGTTAAGCCAAAGTGCAGCAGCTAAGAGTGCGGCCATCATCGCCCAGATAAACGGATCCGCATTTCCACCAAATGCAGAAATATCGATAATACCTTTTTTAATTGTTTTAACAACTTCTCCCCCTGCAATCAATGCACCAGCTGCTTCAAATATAGCAGCAATTACAATTGCCATAGTCATCGTCATAGCTTTTGAACCAACAGCAGGTCCAACATTATTTGCTACATCATTTGCTCCAATATTCATAGCCATATACGCACCGATTAGTGCAGCTACTGCTAAGAACATATTATTAGGAATTCCGCCATTACTTAAAAAACTAAAAGTGAGCACACCAATCATAAAAAAGAGTGCAAAACCTAAGCGTGTAAAATCTGTACCACTTTTTTTCAAAGCTTCTTCTTCGAGTTTTTTCATTGTTTGGATTTCCATTATTTCCCTTCACTTTTTATAGATGCTTTATTTATTTGTACTCTTTTAATAGGTTTACTTCCATTGACAGAAAGATTATTTAGTTTTAAAAGTGTTTCAAATGAGTCAGCTGTGATTTCACCAAATATCGTATGATGACCATTAAGCCAAGGTGTCGCAGCAGTTGTAATAAAAAACTGACTTCCATTAGTTGATGGACCACGGTTTGCCATTGCTAATATACCTGCTTTATCAAATGTTTTATTAAGGTACTCATCTTTAAAATCTTTATGCCAGATAGACTCTCCACCCGCACCACTCTCAGTAGGATCACCACCTTGAATCATAAAGTCTTTAATAATTCTATGAAAAGCGATACCGTCATAGTAACCATCTTTGATATGAGTCATGAAGTTTTCAACAGCTAAAGGAGCAACATCAGAAAAAAGTTCTATCTCTAAGTCACCTTCACTAGTATTGAGGACTACTATAGGGTGAACAATATTAACTTGTTTGGTTGTAGGAGCTGCACTTTTATTTGCCTGAGTAGGTTCTGAACTACATGAAATAATACTAAGACTTAAAAGAAGTGTCAAAAAGAGAGGAGTAAACTTAAGCATACTACTCTTCCTCCTCAAATGTTAAACAGACAGAATTAATACAGTATCTCTGACCAGTGGGCTCTGGACCATCAGGAAAAACATGCCCTAAATGAGCATCACAAGTGCTACATACGACTTCAACTCTCATCATTCCATAAGTACCATCTTTTATCTCAGTTACTGAATCTTCGATTGTTTCGAAGTAACTAGGCCAACCTGTTCCAGAGTCGAACTTGGTATTTGACTCAAAAAGAGGAGTGCCACAACATACACATTTATAAGTACCATCTGCTTTATTGTCATTAAATTCACCAGAGAAAGGTGCTTCTGTACCATGCTCTCTACATACTGAATAGGCCTCAGGACTTAACTGTGCTTTCCACTCTTCATTACTCTTTTTGACCTTGCTCATATCTATTCCTTAGTTCGTTAATCTCTTTACACTCTTCTTCATATACTACATCAACTGATGTATGTGCTAAATTAAAGGCATATTCTATCTCATTTTCGCTTGTAAAACATAAATCCATAAGAATAATATGATTCGTATTTAACTCATTTATATCTGAATAGTTACAAAAGAGTAAGTTATTAAAATTTTGATTAATTAGAGCTGTCGAGCTATTGATAAATCCAGGCTCTTCTTCTATAAATGAATGAAGATCATCTTTAAGTTTTTCCCTACTCAGAGAGTTACTTACTATAAGAATATTTTTAACTTTTTTGGCGAGAAGAGTTGATATCAGGTGTAATACTTTTGCATGGGGATTAGTTTTATGGAAGTTGACTTTTCTGTTTAAAATTCTAAAATTTTTACTAAGGTTTGCACTACAGTTCAGTGTACTGACAAGCACTAAGGTAGATTTCTTTTGTATATGGTTTAAGTACTCTATAAATTCAAATGGTAATTGGTCAGAATCATCACACATTAGTGTATCAGCAGCATGGTAAGTTTTTTTCATTAGTATAGGATGGACTTTTATATGAGATACACTCTCTTTTGCTACTTTTAAAAGATGTCTATTTAGAAGTTCTAAGGGAGTGATGATTTCTATAGAACTTAAGTTAATGTCAATTATAGCATGCTCGGTAATAGTTAAAATCTTCTTTTTTAAGATATCACATGCGAGGACAGTCGCTTTTAAAATGATAATCTTTTTTGATTTTTTATCTAAGATTTCTACAATAGATTTTAAAAGTAAAAGGTTACTCTTTCCACTTCCATGCAAACCTGTTAAATGTGTGATTGGTTTTAAAGGTTTATCGATAAAAGCTCTTTGTTCGTCACTACAAAGATGTGTATCCCCTTTATGCCCTAATATACTATACTGAATAAAAAGTGGCCCTAAAATATCATCTATAGGGGGTAAGTCATTGCTCTCTTGGCAAGAATTATGTAATTTTTTTAAGATATCTGCTTCATTAGAATCACTAAAGATAATTTTCTCTTCTGGCAGTAAAGACTTAAATGAATCATTTAAATGCTCATATTCATCAGCATTTAGATTTTCCATTAATAAGTAGTTAAAAATTACTACACAATCATTGTTTGTGAGTGCATTAAACTTCTGTTTGATAATATTTTGAGTATTCTCATAAGCTAAAGTATCATTGGAGTTTTCTTGTTTTTTAGCTTTTTGTATATCTGCTTTTTTTAACTCACCATATGTCCACTCTTTTGATTCAAATAGATAAAGACCACGTAGACTGTCAAGAACAATAAGTCCAATCTTATAAACTGAGGCATGATGATAGATTTTTACATCTTTAAGAACAATTAGATTACTTTCTTTAGAAAGATTTTTAAGTCTTTTGATAAGAATTGTGTCTAGAGTAGTTAGTTGTGTAGATTTCTTTTTAAAAAAAGATGTGAGAGAAGATATATTCATTGTGGTGATAAAACAATACCTCTTTAATAGGTATTGTTTTAAGTTACTATTTGCCTGAAGCTACACGGTCTTTAAGACCTTTACCAGCTTTAAACTTAGGAACCATTTTATCTTGAGTAGTATATGTCTTGTCAGTACCAGGAACTTTACCACTTTTTCCCTTTTGAAGAGCAGCAGTAAAACTACCAAAACCAACTAAAGAAACATCTTCTTTTTTAACTAATGCAGTTGTAACTGCGTCTGTAAATGCTTTAATAGCAGCTTCTGCTTCTACTTTAGTTTTGTACTCGCCACTTGCTTGTACTAATTCAACGAATTGAGCTTTGTTCATAAATTTACCCTTGGATTAAAATATTTCCGAACTTTCGTTAAGAACGAAATAATTCAGCTAGAGACACTTTATAGTTTATTTGCTTAAATTTTTCTTCTTTTTAGTAAAATTAAGGAAAAATTGTGGTGTTTTTGTTTCTTTTAGTCCATATTTAGCCACTTTGATGAGTCTTGTCATATCAAATGTAGGCTTATTGGACATAAGTAAAGAAGAGATCTCTTTTATTTTTTTATATTTATTTGTGTGTGTATGTATGGATAAAAATACTTCATCCAGACCATCTCGTTCATTTGTTGTTAGTGCGCTCATCTACTTAACTCCTATAACTTATTTATTTTTCTCACAGTTCGAATAATTTCATCATCTTCTAAACTTCCTAACATTTTCATAACTGTGGCAGCGGCTTGTGGCTTAGCTCGACCTAGTTTCCAGTCTTGATATGTACGCATTGAAACACCAAAATTAGAAGCCATATCTTTTAAGGATATTTTTCTTCCATTATTTTGAGACTCTAATGAGTTGTGGAGGATATTAAAAAGATCATTGATTTGCATAGAATTATTATACGGATTTAATACTTAAGTATACATTTAATTATATAATATTATATATTAATTGTATAATTTATATTATATAAAGTATATAACATAATATATAAATATGTTTTAAATAAATATTATGTATATAATGCACGGTTAACCGTGTGTTGTATACATAATAGAATTAAGATAAACTAGATCGAAAAAAATTAAAAAGGAAATTACT
>FPHF01000095.1_pt2 | contig 28989 bp, 30 predicted proteins | sample 1057241 | NCBI WGS metagenome assembly FPHF01 (sample SAMEA4473298, study PRJEB15554) | hydrothermal vent metagenome | biome: marine basaltic hydrothermal vent biome; feature: marine hydrothermal vent; material: water | place: Pacific Ocean | collected 2011-06-14/2011-07-23 | depth 1709 m | reverse complement strand
ATATAACACACATCAAAAGTTTACAAAAAGAACTTGAAGTTAAAACAGAAGAACTCAAAGTTTTAGCTTCCCTTGATCCTCTCACAAAACTCTATAATAGAAGATATTTTTCTGAAGCATCAGAGCATATCTTTCATCTGGCACAAAGAGATACAGTGAACTTATCAGTTATTATGATTGATATAGACAAGTTTAAAACTGTAAACGACACTCATGGGCATAAAACAGGCGATAAGGTTATTGTCTCGTTGTCAGATGCACTTAAAGAGCTTATACGAAGCAGTGATATCATCTGTAGATATGGAGGTGAAGAATTTTTAATTTTATTACCAAATACAGATACAAAAGGGGCAACGATTATGATTGATACTGATTATAAAACTCCATTAAAATTTACAGTTAGTATGGGTGTATCTGAAGTTCATTTACAAAAAGATCAGACAATTGAAGAGGCTATTGATAGAGCAGACATAGCACTTTATGAGGCTAAAAACAGTGGTAGAAATCAAGTTTTTATTCATGATTTTTTAACTACTAATAAAGGTTATTAAAAATTAAAGGATAGTCTCATCTTAAAATATATTCTAATACTTCTTCTTAATATAGTACCCCTTTTTGCCCTCGTTGATTTAAATAATGCTATGTTTGATGAACTTTTAGAGTTAAATGGCATCGGTAAATCAAAATCTCAAAAAATTATCAACTATAGAGAAATAAATGGCTGCTTTAAAAGTATAAATGACTTAGCAAATATTGATGGGATTAGTGAAAAAATCATTGCTAATAATAAGACTAACTTATCTCTTGGCATCTGTAAAACAGCTGATCTGAAAAATACTTCTTCACTTATAGATGTTTTACTAGACCCTATAAACATTATATTTGTTATTATCATTTTTATTCTTGGTTTTATTGATCATAAAACTGGCAAAGACTTAAAGAGCCAGATTGTTAGTGTTGGGGTACTTGGTACTTTTGTAGGTATATTTATAGGCCTGCAAGCTTTTAATCCAGAAGATATTACAAATAGTGTTAATGATATCTTAGTGGGGCTCAAAACTGCATTTTTTACTTCGATAGTGGGGATAAGTGTCTCTACTATACTCTCAGTAAAAGAAACACTAAGAAGTAAGATAGAAAATGAATAGAGAGTGGATAAGTATATCAGACATGATGTCAGGACTGATGTTAGTTTTTCTTTTTATCGCGATTAGTTTTATGGTGAAAGTTGAGCCATCGAGTATAGAGATACCAAGGCTAATCTTAATGAAGCACTGTATGAAGAGTTTGAAAATGACCTGCTAAGTTGGAATGCGAGTATCACAAAAGATAATAGGGTAGTTTTTTCTTCTGAGAAAGTCCTGTTTGAAATAAGTAAAAGTGAGATAAAAAATGAGTTTAAGGTGGTTTTAAAAGATTTTTTCTCTAGGTATATAAAAATCTTAACTGCTTCAGAGTATAAAAATGAAATCTTAGAGCTACGAGTAGAAGGACATACTTCAGAATATATCTTAAAAACATGCAACTTTCACAAAATAGAGCTTATGAAGTTTTGTCTTATTGTTATAGTCTAGAAGATGAAACTGTCGTAAACAATAGAATTTGGTTACAAAAACATTTTAGAGCCAATGGCATGGCATTTTCACAACTAAAAGATGCAGGGAAATCAAGACGAGTAGAGTTTACAATACAAATGAAAAGTGAAGATAGTGTTTATAAAATATTAAAATAAAGCACTTAAGTTGGCTTAAAACTATTTTGATATAATCAGAGAAAATAAATCGAGAATAATATCATATACCCTGATAGTAAAATGAATAGAACTGTTTTTGCTCTACAGTCCCCAGCAGGTGGTTTTTTAGATGAAGAGTTAATCAAGTTTAACAAGAAGTTTGATGATTGGTGTGTACAGTTTGATAACTTTGAAGATGCAAATATTATCGCTCAGAGTTTAGAAGATAGAGAGAGTGTAAACATTGTAGAGATTACACCTTTAAGTTATCCTCAGTACTTCTTTTATAAACTCCATGGAGAGATTCATGCAACGCGAGAGGTAAATGGAAAAATTATTTGTATAGTTGAGCCTTTTATGAGCTCTAGCTATCGTCTTGCTATATGTGACATAAAAACGAGGCATGTGAGAATAACTAACACTCGATATAAAAATGTCTTGAGTGTTGAAGGTGCTTTCGCCCATTATGAGGAGTAAAATACCAAGTATTTATCTTCTTGTCTTCGTTTTTTCTCTTATCTTTATCATAAGTTGAGTTTTTCTTTCTCCCATGTATTCTATGTCAAATTTATCTACGGCTTTTATGAGGTCACCCATCTTTTTAAATCCATAGTTTACTTGAGAAAAAGAAGAGTTTTTTCTAATGTACTTTGAGATGTCTTTAACATCTGCCCAACCTTGCTCATCCGAAGTTCGCTCAACACCTTGCTTGAGTAGGTTGATGAGTTTGAAGTCTTTTCGTATGTCATAGTTGTTTCCAAGGTATTTAGTGACAGCTTCAGTGACAGCAGAGTTGTTTTTCTTTACCAAAAAATTTTGCTCTACTTCTTCTTCCTCAATAGTAGATAGTTTTTCAACATATATAAATTGACCACAAGCATTTACAAATGCCATAGGAGTTTTTGCCTCTCCATACCCATACACTGTTATACCATCAGAGAGTATACGAGTCACGATAGGAGTAAAGTCACTATCACTTGTTATAAGAACAACAGCCTCTAGCTCTTTAGTGTAGAGAATATCCATGATGTCGATGATCATAGCGATGTCAGTAGCATTTTTCCCTTTTGTATAAGCAAACTGCTGAATAGGTTTAATGTTATAGTCTTGTAAAACATTTTCCCAGCCTTGGAGTTTTCTGTCTTTCCAGTCCCCATAAGCACGTCTAATATTCACAGTACCATACTGGGACAAGTCATCAAAGATTCCTTCTATATATTTAGAACTAACATTATCACAATCTATAAACATTGCTATATTATTTTTCTTTACGATGATTTTGTAGCCTTTTTGTCACTGATTTTTAAAATTAACTTCTAGTGCTATATTGTATTGTTATATTCTTAATGCAAGAGACTAAACTGAACTATCCTTAAGTTGGCTTAAAACTATTTTGATATAATCAGAAAAAATAAATTGAGAATATATGAATAGAATAGATTTTGACACTGCTTTAAAACTGTATGATATGGATTTTTTTGACCTTGGTGATTTAGCCGATAAAAAACGCCAAGAGTTACATGGTAAAAAAACATACTTCAACATAAACCGCCATATAAACCCTACAAATGTATGTGCAGATGTCTGTCTTTTTTGTGCATACTCTGCCACTCGTAAAAATCCAGATCAGTATACTATGAGTCATGAAGATATACTCAAAATAGTAGAAGAGATAGACAAACATGGTGCTAAAGAAGTACATATAGTCTCTGCTCATAACCCAAATGTTACTCTTGAGTGGTACTTAGGAATCTTTAAAAAGATAAAAGAGCAGTATCCTCAGCTACACATAAAAGCACTTACAGCAGCAGAAGTTGACTTTCTCTCTCGTCATCATGGGCTTACTTATGATGAAGTACTTGATCTTATGATAGAAAATGGTGTTGATTCTATGCCTGGTGGCGGTGCAGAAATCTTTGATGAAGAAGTTCGTGAAAAGATTTGTAAAGGAAAAGTTACTTCTGATCAATGGTTTGAGATTCATAGGAAATGGCATGAGCGTGGTAAAAAGTCTAATGTTACTATGCTTTTTGGTCATGTAGAATCTCGTGAAAACCGAATCGATCACATGATGCGTATTCGTGACTTACAAGACATTACAGGTGGGTTTAACTGCTTTATCCCTCTTGTATATCAAACTGAGAACAACTACTTAAAGATAGAAGCACCAATTACAGCTAATGAAGTACTAAAAACTATGGCAGTAGCACGATTAGTACTTGATAATGTACCTAACTTAAAAGCTTACTGGGTTACATCAACTGTAAACCTTGCTCTTGTAGCTCAAGAGTTCGGAGCAAATGACTTAGATGGAACTATAGAAAAAGAGTCTATCAACTCAGCTGCAGGTGCTAAAAGTGCCAATGGTGTAGTTCTTGAAGATTTTACAGCACTCATTAAAAACAGTGGTTTTTCTCCAGTAGAACGTGATAGTTTGTATAATGAACTAAAGGTTTGGTAAAAAATTATTAAAATATCTGTTATTATTCCTACATATAACAGATATGAGTTTTTACAACGAGCGATAGAGTCTGTTTTACAACAGACTCATTTAGCTCATGAAATCATAGTAATAGATGATGGTTCAATCGACAATACTTCTACAATAGTTCAAAAATTTCCCAATATAAAATATATTTATCAAAAAAATGCTGGTGTTTCTAGTGCTCGAAATTTAGGCATAAAAAATACAAGTTTTGAGTGGATAGCTTTTTTGGACTCTGATGATGAGTGGATAAACACTAAACTTCAAGAACAAGTCTCTTTTCATCAAAAAAACAGTGATGCTTTTGTAAGTTACACGGGTGAAATCTGGTTAAGAGATACTTTAAATGTAAAAATACCTAAAAAATTTAGAAAAATTGGTAAAGATGCTTTTGTAGAAAATTTATCCTTTTGTAATATCGCTCCATCATCAGTACTCATACATAAAAGTATATTTGAAAGTATTGGTCTGTTTGATGAAGGTTTAGAAGTTTGTGAAGATTATGACTTGTGGTTACGAATTATGATAGAAAATAAAATAGCATTAGTAGATAAAAAATTGATAAAAAAGTATGCAGGGCATGAAGATCAGTTAAGTTTTAAATATTGGGGTATGGATAGGTTTAGAGTTTTTACTTTAGAAAAATTACTAAAAGATGAAAACAAGATAAGTGATGAAAAAATACAGATGATTAAAAAAGAGCTTCTAAAAAAGTACACTTTATTGCTAAAAGGGGCTATAAAACATGATAGAGAAGAAGATATAGAAATTTATGAAGGGAAAATAGCTCAGTTTTAGCTTCTTTTAAATTTCTGATGATATAATTCTTTTACATTCCGGATTAGCTCAGCGGTAGAGTAGGTGACTGTTAATCACTTGGTCGCTGGTTCGAATCCAGCATCCGGAGCCACAATTTATACAACCCCATAAACACTGACATTCAAACTGATTTATTTAGATACTGTGCCCATATTGTGCACTATATATCTATTGAATTTTTCTTATAAAAAAAAGTTATTCATACTCTGCTTTTATAAAACTTTCTTCTTCACTTAAAAAACTAAGTCCACATGCTTCATAAGCAAAAAACACTTTTGCATTATATGTGTCTTCTCTTTCTTCTTGGTAGATCTTTGTAAAGTTAGCATACTCTTCACCCTCTCCAAACATAGTTCGCATTTGTGAATCTTTAAAACTTTTAAAAGAGGTTTTAAGTAAATAAGGTGAGTCAGGATATAAATCTTTGAGGATTTTTAGCATACCACGAGATTCAAAGAGTAGGGTATAGGCAGGATTGATAATGATAGCTTGTTGCTTGTCCATTATACTTGTAAGAGTAGTAGCTAATTCTCCCTCATCAGTCGCTATATCTAACCATGAGTAGTTCTTATACCAGTATTCATAGTTATTGCCTTCTTGGTCATGTATACCCTCTTCATTGAAGGCTACTTCATGTAAGTAAGAAAAACTTGTAGCAAATCCTGCTTCCTCTGCTAGTTGTTGTAAAAATCTTGATGTTTTTTCTTTTTCTTCATCATCACTTGGACTTGAGAATAGGATTTTCCAGTTGTCGTATCTTTCATCAAAAAGTTCAACACCATCATCAAGTGTGATAAGTCTTTTAAAGTTTTCACTTACTTTTTCATAGATTTCATTAAAACTATTTTCACCCAGTTGTTCTTGAGAAGTTTGTAGTAGTTTACTTGGAGTGTCTGCTTGAAACTCTAAAAGTTTTATAGGGCTATTGTTTAGACCACCACTAAAAAGAAATGCACCATAAATATGCCAATGCACATCACTCTCCCAACTTTTTTTAATTACATCTACAAGGTTAAATGGAATACCTAATTCAAAAAAGAGATCATTCTCAATGACATGATCAGCTGCTTCGATATACATGTCGTATAATTCATTTGCAGCATTATAATAAGCTTGTGCTTCGTGCTCTGTTAGTTTAATATTATCCACCGAAGAAACCACCACTTTTACTAGATGAAGAACTTTTAGATCCCCCACCAAAAAAGCTTTTTTTGCCATTTCCACTTTTACTTGCTTTACCAGCTGCAGAACGACTATAAGCACTTTTGTTTGAACGAGCACTGTTTTTTGAGAAGTTTTTATTACCCATAAGAGCATTGCCTATCATATTTCCCATAAGAGAACCCGCTGCAACAGCTAGAATAGTACCTGCTAACCCCATTCCTGCACCACCACCATTATCTCTAAGTGTTTCAGATGAACCATCTTGTACTTTTTTGTACTCTTGTTCTGCTAGCATTTTCATTTCTGCTTCGTTCATGAATCGCTCAGTTACTATACCGTTTGCATCAGTCTCTCTGATAATTGCACGAGAAGGTCCGTTAATTGGCTCTTCCGCTATAACAATATATTTACCATTTGCTTGTTTCTCAATCGTTAAAAATCGATTTTGTTTCTCTTCTTGAGGTGCTTCGCAACCTGTTAAAACACTCATCATAAGAGCACCTGTACTTCCTAAAAAAACACCATTTATAAATTTATTCATTCTAATATTCACCTACTATTTGATTTTTATCTAAATGTAACACTTTTTTAAAACTATAATCATAAAAAGTGATTTTATCTCTACCATCGTAAATAATATTACCTTGATATGAGTACTTTTTCATCTGTATCGCTACATTATTTTTCATTAAAAGAAGTTCACCCAAAGTACTTCCAATTGGAGTAATAAGTGTGGATAGCGAGAGGATAGAGAGAGTTCCTATAACAATAAGAGAGAGTTTAGTCTCTTTATAAAGTGTGATATAACCAAGTACAATACTAAAAAAAAGAAAGATGAAAAGGTTTTGATGGTCTGCAAACAAAATATTGTAATAAACATCTATATCTTTTGCTTTTATATAGTTCTCAAATATACCTAAAAATAGAAAAAAATCTAGAATAAAAGTAAAAAATATACCACTTAAAAATGCTTGAACTGCTTTACTCATCGTAACCTCACTTTTTTTATATTGTTTATTTTATAGAGTTTTGATGATTTCCCCTCATATAGAGAGTCCTTATCTTCGATAATTATATCAGTTTTTTCTTCACAAAATATTCTATTGAAGTTTTTACTTCGTTCATTTGCTGATGTCGAGTAGTTCCAAGTTATGTTTGTTAATAGTTTTGAATGAAGCGTGTCTTTTGCTATACGAAAGGATGTGCTTTTTACAATAAATGTTGTTTTTTTAGCACGACGAATAAGTCTTTTTTGTCGTGAAGGAACTCTCTGTTTAGCATTTTTTAGAGCTTTAAAGCTTTTATATACTTTGATAAAAGGTTTAGTAGAAGCTCTTTCTTTTATAGATTGAAGTTTAGACTCATCTTGAGATAAAAAACCGACAGTAGTGTCGGTTTGAATAAGAAGAACTTTTGATTCTAAACTAAAAAGTCTTGAAGTGCTGTTGATTTTGTCCATGAACCATCACCCATTTCATCTAGTGCGAGAATTAGTGCACGAGCAGCACTTAGTGTTGTAAAGTAAGGAATACTACGACGAAGTACTTCTTGACGAATAACTACAGCATCTTTTTTACTAGTATTGTTATCAGAAGTATTTATTGCCATTGCAATTTCATCATTTTTCATACTGTCTTCAATATTTGGACGACCTTCAGAAATCTTTAGAACAATCTCACATGCTATACCAGCATCAGATAAGATACTTTGTGTGCCTTTAGTTGCTACAAGTTTAAACCCATGTTTAAGTAAACCACGAGCTATTTCTGCAGCATGAATTTTATCAGTATCTACAAATGAGAGGAAACATGTTCCACCTGTTGGGATCTTATTACCAGCACTAAGTTGTGCTTTTGCAAAACTCACTCCAAAGTTTTTACTGATTCCCATAACTTCACCAGTTGATTTCATCTCAGGGCTTAAAACGAGGTCGGCTCCATAGAGTTTATGGAAAGGAAAAACTGCCTCTTTTACTGAAACGTGACCTTTGAGTTTTGGGCGACGAAGACCATTTGCAACTTCTACAATGTCATATTTATCATAGTAAGCAAGTGCATCAACAAGTTTCTCACCCATCATAACACGAGTCGCAACTTTTGCTAGTGGCATACCAGTAGCCTTAGACACAAAAGGTACAGTACGGCTAGCTCGAGGGTTAACCTCAATTAGGTAAATTTCATCTTGATAAATAGCATACTGAACATTCATAAGACCAACTACACCAAGTCCAAGCGCAATAGTTTTAGTCTGTTGTTCAACTTTTTCTATCATCTTTTGAGTCAGGTTAACAGGAGGAAGTGAACAAGCACTATCACCGGAGTGGATTCCTGCTTCTTCGATGTGTTGCATAACAGAACCGATGTAAACATCTTTTCCATCAGAAATACAATCAACATCAAGCTCAATCGCTTGATCTAAAAACTTATCAATTAAAACTGGTGCTTCGTTTGAAACGCTAATAGCTAGGTCCATATACTGGTTAAGCTCATCTTCACTATAAACGATTTTCATACCGCGACCACCAAGAACAAATGATGGACGAACAAGTACAGGATAACCAAGCCCATTTGCAATTGGTGCAGCTTCTTCTTTTTTACGAGCAAGACCATTTTCTGGTTGTTTTAGTCTATGTTTGATAACAAAATTACTAAAGAGTTCTCTATCTTCTGCAAGGTCAATAACTTCTGAAGTTGTTCCTACAATTTTAGCACCAATTTTTGTAAGTGCATCTGCAAGTTTCAATGGTGTTTGACCACCAAAGTGAACGATAATACCATCTGGTTCTTCGTTTTCTATAACTTCACGAACATGCTCAAGGTCAATTGGCTCAAAGTATAAAACATCAGATGTATCATAGTCAGTAGATACTGTTTCAGGATTACAGTTGTACATAATACACTCTATATCCATCTCTTTAAGAGCAAACGCAGCATGAACACAACAGTAGTCAAACTCTATACCTTGACCGATACGGTTAGGTCCACCACCAAGGATAAGTACTTTTTTCTTATCACTCACACGATTTTTGATATTTGGTAGTTTTGTAATGTTTGTGCTTGAGTAAAGGTAAGGAGTAAGTGCTTTAAACTCAGCAGAACAAGTGTCTACTTCATTAAACTCTACACTTACACCAAGTTTTTTACGTGCATCATATACTTGCATTTCACTTATTTTATGATTTGAATTTTTTTCTATAAGTTGGCTTATTCGTTTATCTGAAAAACCATCAACTTTAACATCACGCATAATCTCAGCATCAAAAAGAATTTTATCAGTGATAGTCGATTCTTTTTCTATGAGCTCACTTAGTTGATAAAGGAACCAGTGGTCTATCTGACATGTATTAAACATCTCTTCTATAGTCATTCCACGACGGAAACCTTCTGCGACATAAAGCATTCTCTCTGCGTTTGGACGACGAATCTCATGTTGGATAAATTCTATATCACCATCCATCTCATCAAATCCACAGATACCAGTCTCTAAAGAACAAAGTGCTTTTTGCATAGACTCTTTAAAAGTACGGCCAATTGCCATAACTTCACCAACAGACTTCATAGAAGTACTTAAAGTACTTACAGCTTCAGGGAATTTTTCAAATGTAAATCTAGGTATTTTAGTAACAACATAGTCAATTACTGGTTCAAAAGATGCAGGAGTTCCTGTGATGTCATTTGTGATTTCATCAAGAGTAAAACCAACAGCTAAAAGTGTAGCAACCTTAGCGATAGGATAACCAGTTGCTTTAGATGCAAGTGCAGATGAACGAGAAACACGAGGGTTCATCTCAATAACAATCATACGACCAGTTTTTGGATCAATTGAGAACTGAACATTAGATCCACCAGTATCAACGCCAATTTCACGAAGGATGTCAAAAGATGCATTACGCATTCTTTGGTACTCTTTATCTGTAAGAGTCAGAGCAGGTGCTACTGTGATGCTATCACCAGTATGAACACCCATAGGGTCAAAGTTCTCAATAGTACAGATGATGATGCAATTATCTGCTTTATCACGGATAACTTCCATCTCATACTCTTTCCATCCAAGAAGAGATTCCATAATTTCGATTTCATTTACTGGAGAAGCTGATAAACCTTCCTCTGCAAGTTTTTTAAACTCTTCCATATTGTAAGCCACACCTGAACCACCACCGGCAAGTGTAAATGAAGCACGAGAGATTACAGGAAAACCTATCTCTTTTACTACTTCTATAGCTTCTTCTACTGTGTAAGCATTTTTACTTTTTGGTAAATCCATACCAATTTTAATCATAGCTTCATTAAATGCTGAACGGTCTTCACCCTTATGTATAGCTTCTGGAGTTGCACCTAAAAACTCTATACCTTCAAGCATACCTTTTTCATACATTGATGTTGCAACATTAAGAGCAGTTTGTCCACCCATTGTTGGAAGTATTGCGTCTACATTTTCATCTTTGATGATTTGGGCAATTACATCTTCTTTAATTGGTTCGATGTAAGTTCTATCTGCAAATTCAGGATCAGTCATAATAGTTGCGGGATTAGAATTGATGAGGATAACACGGTAGTCTAACTCTTTAAGAGTCTTAACAGCCTGTGTACCAGAGTAGTCAAATTCACAAGCCTGACCGATAACAATCGGACCAGAACCTATAAGTAAAATAGTATTAATGTCGGTGCGTTTTGGCATTTTGACCCTTCAAAATATGTTTATAAAAATTTAATTATTATAGCTAAAGGGCACTTAAAATTTGATGAGTTTTAGGGAAGTTTCCTAATATTCAAATGAATATATTAGTGAAACTAATCCTGAGTAGATGTAATCACTATCAATAAGAGGAGAGTTTAAAGCACTAGAAGGGAGTCTATCCACACGAAGATTTATAAGCCCTGCGAGTTTATCAGTAAAGGGGTAGTTTATATATGTTTGAGCACCTAATTGCCAACCTGCACCAGGGGTAAACTGAGTTCTCCCTATAGTTGTATCTACCTCATGCTCTCTAACACCATAGTAATAATTCACAAATTCATCAGATTCATAAACTACAATAATACTTGGATAAAATGTAAACTTTCCAAGTTTAAACTCATCGCCAATCTCTGTTTTAAATAACCAAGACTCATATCGTACTAACATATCAGTTAAAAGCATAGTCTCTATGTAAGTGTCATTGTATGAAGCACTAAATGCTAAACCACCCTCAAATGTAGTCTCTCTCTCATCCATACCTTCTAAGTACTTAGAGTCTTCAGCCTTGTATCCATAAGTACGAGGTTGTGCAGTCAGGGATAAGCCCCATGAAAATTCTTCACCCTTATCTCCCAAAAAGTACATTCCAGCACGACTCCATCGTACATAAAAAAGACCGTTATCAAAGAAAATAACAGGGGAGGGCACTAAAAGTGGGTCAACACCTTTGTATGGTTGTGTCTGCATATATGGTCCAAAACCAAGAGTAACTTTTTTCTTTTCTTGTGTCTCTTCACCATAAAGTGAGAGAGTTAAGAGGGCTAGTAGTAATATGTATTTCATCGAATACTCCTTATCATGTGAAAGTAACTAGGTTCATTACTTTTATAGTATGGCTCAATTATAGCATTTTGATAACCTTGTGCCGAAGTTACTGAAAGAATACGGCCAACTTTAAGACCTTTTATAAAAATATTGTCAAGACCAGATGTAAGGACTTCGTCACCCTTTTGTATCTTAAACCATGCAGGGATAAAGTTAACTATAAGCAAATCATCATTATTACCATGTACTATACCAGGAGCATTCTTATTTCCAATATAAACAGCATATGCACTTTTTATATCTTGATTAAGTAGTGCTAGAGGCCGACCATTTTTTGAAATAACAATACCTGCAACTAACTCTTTATAGGCTAGTCCATAAATCTTAGAACTATTATAGTCTGAAATTTCTATCCAAAGGCGGTTGAAATTTCCAAACTTTTCATAAGATATTGTACATTTGTCTCTAGTTTTAAAGGGGAGTGATTTTCTTGGTATAAATCATGAATTTGACTTGCTAACTCTTGCATTACAAGATGGTTGTTTTCATATTGCAATAGATCTTGTCGTAAATCTTGAATTGTAGCTACTTGAAAAAAATGTTCATCGAAATTATTTTTAATTGATTGGTTGATATTGTGGTAGGAAATCTTTATTGCATTAAGGTAGGATATAATGGGTGACTGAATAGTATGGTTGTAATACAAAGCACCAACGAGTAGTGCTATGATTAGAAAGAGATATGAAAATAACTCTTTATTCATTCTCAAAGAGTTCTTGTAATAAATCGATCTCTTCGAGTGCACGTCCAGTTCCACGCGCAACAGCTAGTAGAGGTTCATCTGCTACATAAACAGGGATTCTTACAATAGCGGAGAGGTACTTATCTAGTTGACGAATAAGTGCTCCTCCTCCTGTTAAAATAATACCGTTATTAACGATATCACCGGCTAAATCAGGAGGCATTTGCTCTAAGACATTACGAAGTGCTTCTGCAATTTCTTTAAGTGGCTCTTTCATGGCCTCTCTTGCATCTTCACTTGTAAGTTCAACTGAACTCAGAAGTCCTTCAACTTGGTCACGACCATTTACAATCATCGTAAGCTCTTCATCTAAAACAACTGCTGTTCCGATATTTATCTTGATATCTTCAGCAACACGCTCACCTATAAGAAGGTTATATTTTTTTCTAACATAGTTGATAATACCCTGATCGATTTTATCACCAGCAGTTCTAATAGACTTAGAAAGTACAAGACCACCTAAAGAGACAACACCAATTTCAGTAGTACCACCACCGATATCAACAACTAAGTTTCCTTGAGGTTCACGGATGTCAACACCCGCTCCAATTGCAGCTGCCATTGGCTCTTCTATAAGAAAAACTTCACGAGCACCTGCCGAGAGAGCTGACTCACGAACAGCCTTACGCTCAACCTGAGTTAGACCATAAGGTACACAGATAATGATACGAGGAGATATTAAAGAAGTACGACCGTGTGCTTTTTCGATAAACTTTCTGATCATTTTTTCAGTCATATCAAAGTCAGCGATAACACCATCACGCATAGGACGAATTGCTCTAATATTTCCAGGTGTTTTTCCAACCATAGCTTTTGCTTCATGTCCAACAGCAAGAACTCGCGTTTGACCATACTTTTCAGTTTTAACAGCTACAACAGAAGGTTCATTAATAATGATTCCACGACCTTTAGCTATCACAATAGTATTTGCAGTTCCTAAGTCAATGGAGAGGTCGTTTGAGAAAAGCCCTATTAGTTTATTGAAAATCATATTTAGCTACCTTATGCTGTTTTTTGTGTTGTTGTTTTAATGTAGACTGGTTCTTCACCATCGTCTATAACTGCTTTTGTGATAAGCACTTCATATCCTGCATGTTCTGGAAGTTCATACATTATATCTATCATGTTTTCTTCTAAAATTGCACGAAGTCCACGAGCTCCAGTTTTACGCTTTATTGCTTTTTTTGCAATTGCTAAAAGTGCTTCTTCTTCAAAGTTGAGCTGAACTTCATCAATAGCAAAAAGTTTTTGATACTGTCTGATAAGAGAGTTCTTAGGTTCAGTGAGTATACGAACCATATCTTCTTCACTAATTTCGCTTAAAGATGCAATGATAGGAAGACGACCAACAAGCTCAGGAATAAGACCAAAATGTACTAAATCATCAGGCTCAACCATATCGTATGTAGGTTTTTTCTCATCTTTTGTTTTTTTCTCATGTCCAAAACCTAAGATATTTGCACCTTGTTTACGTTTTAGTATCTCTTCAAGACCATCAAACGCACCACCACAAATAAATAAAATATTTGTAGTATCTATAGATGTAAACTCTTGGTTTGGATGTTTACGTCCACCTTTTGGTGGAATATTTACAGAAGAACCTTCTATTATTTTTAGAAGAGCTTGCTGTACACCTTCTCCTGAAACATCACGTGTGATAGAACGATTCTCACTCATACGAGCTACTTTATCAACTTCATCTAAAAAGATAATACCTTTTTGTGCACGTTCAACATCACCATCAGCAGCTTGGATAAGTTTAGTAAGAATATTTTCAACATCTTCACCAACATAACCAGCTTCAGTAAGACTTGTTGCATCAGCTATAGCAATAGGTACATTTAAAACTCTTGCAATAGTTTGAGCCATAAGTGTTTTACCAGAACCAGTTGGACCAATTAAAAGTACATTAGATTTTGCTATTTCAGTATCATCATCTGTTATCTTCTGTGTTTTAAATATACGCTTGTAGTGGTTATAAACAGCTACACTTAAAAGTTTTCTAGCTCTTTCTTGACCGATGATATAATCACCTAAAAAGTTGTTTAACTCTTTTGGAGTCATTAAATTATCTACAGCTTCTAGTAACTCTTCATTTTCTTGTATCTGTGTTTCACTCTCATCACCAAACATAATTTTATATGCTGATACTACACAGTTTTTACAGATATAAACTCCATTACCAGCTATAAGAGGATTTACTTCACTCTCGCTGGCATCACAAAAACTACAGTGTCTATTTATCATTATTTTTTCTCTCAAATGGGATTCCACGTTTTGTTTTTAAAACAAAGTCACATAAATCATTAACATAGTGGTTTTTAGTCTCTTCTAGTAGTCTACTTGCTGTCTCTTTAAGTGGCTGACCTGACTCAAAAAGATCACGGTAAGCAGATTTTAGTGCATTGATATCTTCGCGTTCTAGATGGCGACGAAGTCCTGTAAGGTTTAAACCTCTTAGATTAGCTCGGTTTCCCTCAGCCATACAAAATGGTGGTACATCCTGAGCTAGAGCAGAAGCTCCACCAATCATAGCATAATCACCTATATGAATAAACTGATGAATAGGAGTCATTCCACCAACAACAACATAATCACCAAGCTCAACATGACCGGCTAAAGTTGCTGCATTTGCTAAGATACAGTGGTTACCGATAATAACATCGTGTCCTAGGTGAACATAACCCATACAATAGTTTTACTACCTCCACCCTTTGTTCCAGGGTTAAAAAGTGTAAACTCTCGGATAGTATTATCATCTCCAATAATGAGCTCAACATCTTCACCATTAAATTTTAGGTCTTGAGGGATAGAACCGATAACGGCATGAGAAAATATTTTATTATTTTTTCCAATAGTCGTTTTTCCATAGATGCAAGTATTAGCAGCAATACTTGTACCTTCCCCAATAGTCGTTTTACTTGAGATGAAACAAAATGGACCTATTTCAACATTTTCACCAATAACTGCACCATCTTCAATAAGAGCTAATTTAGATATTTTTGACATTTTAAAACTTACTTATCAACTATCATGGCTTTAAGCTCTGCTTCACTTGTTAACTTGCCATCAACATATGCTTCGCCTTTAAGTACCCAGATAGGACCTTTATTTTTTAGTACTGTTATTTTGTACTCTAGTTTATCACCTGGTTTTACAGGAGCACGAAATTTAGCTTTATCGATACTCATAAAGTAAACAACTTTATTTGCAGCATCTTCGGTAGTTAAATCCATACTTTTAAATGCTAGTATTCCACCAGCTTGTGCCATTCCTTCTAAAATCATAACACCTGGGTAGATTGGGTGACCGGGAAAGTGTCCTTGAAAAACAGGCTCAGAGATGGAAACATTTTTATATGAGAGAATAGTCTCACCTTTTACTATATCTGTAACACGGTCAACTAGTAAAAAAGGGTATCTGTGAGGGAGTATCTCTTGTATTTCTGTAACATCCATTATCATATTTAAAAGCCTTATAAAGTAATATTTTTGGTTATTTTACCCAAATAAAGATTATAAAATGATTAGTTTTTCTTTGGTGTCTTCATAAGTTTTACTGTCAAGGTTGATAGTCAGCTTACCTTCGGGAATCTCTTGCATCACGATAATAGGGCTTAAGTCATAGTTCGTATCGTTTATTTTTGCTCTAAAGTCTAGTTCTCTTTCTTGACTTAAAGGATTGAAAATTAACTCTTTAACAGTTTTATATTGAGTTTGGTTTTGCTCATTAAAAAACTCTAATGTGATAAATTTTATCTCTTCACGGTTAAAATAATGGATATTTTGAGCATTGTATTCAACTTTTCCTTGTGCCCGCTTTCTTGGCAGAGTAGAGTATGACAGAGCATATGCATCAAGTACATTAGTTTTCCCCTTAGTTACCTTGAAGTTAAACTCACGGTAATTAAGAAACTTCTGTTTGATGATTTTATACTCTTTATTGTCATCTTCAAGTTGGTTACGAAGCGTATACATAGCGATTCGTTCTTCTATAGATGCTGGAAGGATAGAACCTGAAATTGGGCTAAACATCTCATCCATTAGTTTTTCTTGTTGCTCTCTTTGCATAGTGAGTCCAAAAATACAACCACAATAGTCTTGACGGTAGAGTTGTTCTTCTTTTGTAACGCGAGATTGGTCTTGACTTCCACCACCACTTCTATAATCAACAGCAATAAACTCAACACCATTTTTTTCATAAAAAGCATCTCCAACTCGTTTGAGTTGTTCTTGAGACTTTAGGGGACTTACAAGTAGGGTAGTAGTAATTTTTTTCTCACCCATTTCTAGGGCTTTTTCAGCACTTACGCTAAAACGTTTATCAAAACAGACTTCACAACGAGCACCTTTTTCAGGTTCATTTTCAAGTCCACGGACGGCTTGAAGCCAGTTTTCATAATCGTATTTTCCTTCAATAAGGTCAATTCCTAACTTTTTGCAAGATCGTTCAACATCAAGTAAACGCAGTTGGTATTCTGAGTAAGGGTGTATATTTGGGTCGTAGAAGAAGCCTGTTAGCTTCTCCTGCGGATAATCTGCTTGTAGCTTTTCTAGAAAAAAGTGACTATCAACACTGCAGCAGATATGAACTAACATTTAGTCTCTTGACTCAACAACAGTAATTGACTTGATTGCATCTTGACCTTGAATCTGTGCTAAAACATCAAAACTAGTAGTATCTTCTTTTTCAATTGCACCAAAAACAGTGTGAACACCATCAAGGTGAGGTGTGTCAACAAAAGTGATGAAAAACTGGCTTCCACCAGTGTTTGGTCCCGCGTGAGCCATTGAAAGTGTACCTGGAGTGTGTACCGATGTGTTTGAAGAAGTCTCACATTCTATAGCCCAACCTGGACCACCAGTTCCAGTACCTTCTGGGCAACCACCTTGAGCCATAAATCCAGGGATTACACGGTGAAAGTTAAGATTGTCATAGTAACCAGTCTCACATAAATGTGCAAAGTTTGCTACTGTGTTAGGAGCTTCCTCAGGAACAAGTTTAATCCAGATAACACCTCTAGCGGTATCTACTTTTGCATATTGTTGCTTAAGTGAGTCTTCTGCACTGATATTGTAGTTTTTTAATTCTTTTTGTCCGAACATTATTGTACCTTTAGTAATTTATTTTTAGAATTATAGTGTAAGTTTGTTTGCTTTAATAGGTGGGAAATAAATAAGAGACAAATTTAAAGTTATTTTAGAGTTTTAGTATAATTTAATTTAATTTTTTTATATTTAAGATAATATAATGGATAGATAACACTAAAGGTATATATATGTTAACTAAATTATTAAATAGGCTTAAAGTCATTTTTCTCTTAATCTATCTTTTTACATCTGTGTCGATGTACTTTATAGTAACTTATTTTCATTACGAGGAAGCCAAGGAAAGAATAAAAGACCACTTAATTATGACTGAAGCTATTCAAAACTATGTCTCAACTTATCAAAAGCCTGAAATGTATAAATTAATTAGTGAAGGAAAACTCTCTAAAGAATACTTCAGAGCTTCCTTAATGTCCTCAACCTATATAGTTGAACATATTAATAACAACTTTAATAAACTAAAAAATAAAGAAAATAATATGTCAAAACTGGACTTTAAGTTTGCCAGTAATAATCCTACAAATCTAGTGAACAAAGCTAATGCTTTTGAATTGAAAGTTTTAGAAAAGTTTCGTAATACAGGTCTAAAAACATTTACAGAAGTAGTACAACATAAGGGAAAAGATACAGTCTTTTATGCACACCCTGTACAGAGAAATACTCAAAAATGTCTACAATGTCATGGTAAAGTAGAAGATGCACCTAAAGGTATGAGAGCTATTTATGGCGAGCTCAATGGATATAAGGAAAAACTTGGTGATATTCGTGCTATTAATGCAGTATATGCAACTATAGATGTAAATGACACAATGTTAAAAACATATATTACTATGAACTTATTTTCACTATGTGTATTTATACTTATCTACTTTACACTATGTTATTTTGTCACTGAGATGTCCAAAAAAGATAAACTGATAACAAAACAGTCTCGTTTTGCCGCCTTGGGTGAGATGATAAGTATGATAGCTCATCAATGGAGACAGCCTTTGACAGGCATGGGAATGAGTATAAATAATCTTCTTTTAGATATAGAACTCGGCGACTCCAATGACAAAAACTCTAAAGAAACGCTAGAGCTGATAAATAGACAAATTCTATACCTTTCTACAACTATTGATGATTTTAAAAACTTTTTCAGACCTGATTTAAAAAATGAAATGATGAATGTAAAGGCGACGATTAAAGATTCAATTCTTATTATTGATAGTACTATTAAGAGCAATGGAGTGGAAATTATTCTGGATATAGAAAAAGAGATTGTGCTCTTAACAAAAAAGAATGATGTAATACAGATAATCTTAAATCTTATTAAAAATTCTATGGATGCTTTTATTGAAAATAAGGTGCAAAAGAGAATAATAAATATTTCAGTAAATGAAACTAAAAAGTTTATAAATATTATAGTAAAAGATAATGCAGGCGGAATTCCAGCTGAAATAGTAGAGAAAATTTTTGATCCGTATTTTAGTACTAAAGATAAGAAAAATGGAACAGGTCTCGGGCTGTATATGTCCAAAATGATAGTTGAAGACCATCTTTCTGGATATTTAAATGTAAAAACTAAGGAAAACACGACAATATTTACGATTAAACTTAGAAAAAAGGTGATATAAATGGATATAAATATAGTAAAACTAAAAAAATATGCAGCAACATGTTCAGTCCTTTATGTGGAAGATGATGAACTTATTCGCAGTGCCACTGCTAGTTTTTTAGGACGCTTTTTCTCAGATATAGTTTTAGCTGAAGATGGTCTTCTTGGGTTAGCAACTTATAATAAGCGAAAATTTGATGTAATTATTACAGATATAAATATGCCAAATATGACGGGAATAGAGATGATAGAAGCTATAAAAAAGACAAACTATGAACAAGCAATTTTAGTAACATCTGCATATAATGATAGTGAGAACTTAATGAAACTTCTAGATCTTAATGTAAACCGTTTTGTACTTAAACCTTTTAATAACAAACAGTTCTTATATGTTTTATATAAAATAGCAGAAGAATTAACATTTTCTAAAGAAGCAGCTCTTCATCAAGCACAGATTCAAAAAATGTCTAAACGCTCACAAGAGATAGTTGATCAAATTGATGTGGGGATTATTGTTTTTAAAGATTATAAGATAGATATAGCAAATCAAGCATTTCTAACACTTGGAGGGTTTAATTCCTTTGATACTTTGGAGTTAGAGATGCCAGAGATTGGTGTTTTGTTTGAAGAAGCAACTCGTTGTATATCAGTTACTAAAAATGAAGAATTCATCAAAAGTTTACAAAATATTGGTAAAGAAGAGTCAAAAGTACGAATTATTCAAAAGGGCAAAACAATTGAGTATCAAGTAAGTTTAAGTGCATTAGATGAGGCGAATAGTTATGTTGTGACTTTTACTGATATTACAGCCTTACATAATGCAATGTATATGGATGAGCATACAAAACTTCCATCAAGAAAATTCACTTTAGAAAAAATTGATTTACTTAAACAAAAAACAAAATCACTTACAACAATATTTATGAGTATTAAACATTTTGAACATATTGAAAAGATATATGGTAAAAAAGCGGCAACAGCACTTGAAAGTGCATTCTCTACAAATATAAAAAAGATACGAGAACAATTTATGCCTGAAACATTCATAGGTCACTTTAATAAAAATATGTTTATCATTGTGCCACCAATTAGTTTGAACACAGTCTTATTTTTAAAAGGCCTTAAAGAAATTACTCTTTCATCAGAGTCCTTGTCTCTCCGCAAGCAGAGTCAAGAAAAAGAGTTAAAGCTATTTATAAATGTACAAACAAAGGAACTAGATATGAGTAAAGAACTAAGTGAAATAGAAGTTGAGTTCATTCATATTTTTGAGATGATGTAATACACAAGGAAAACAATGAAACAAGAGTTTGTCGAAAAAATAAAACATAATCCTGACTATATTAAGTTAGTCAAAATAAGAACACAGTATGCAATTAGACTGACAATTACAATGTTAGTTATCTACTTCACATTTATACTCACAATCGCATTTAAACCCTCGTTGCTTGCACAAACTATTAGTGCAACTAGTGTTATAACTATAGGAATCCCCATAGGAATTTTTGTCATCCTTATAGCTTTTGTCTTAACAGGACTCTATACTAGACGAGCCAACAGTGAGTTTGATGATTTATCAAAAAAGATAAAAAACTCTTTAGTGGAGAAAAAATAATGAATAATAAAGCATTCTTATTTTTAATTTTGGGCTCACTTGGTCTCTTTGCATCAGGTACAATAGATGGTGAAATTACAAAACAAGCTCTAAATATTCCCGCAATAATTATGTTTGTGATTTTTGTAGGTGCTACCTTGGGTATCACATATTGGGCTGCTAAACGCACAAAAAGTCCTAAGGATTTCTACACTGCCGGTGGTGGTATCACAGGATTACAAAATGGTATGGCTATTGCAGGTGATTATATGTCGGCAGCTTCATTTTTAGGTATCTCAGGACTTGTATACCTTAAGGGATATGATGGACTTATCTACTCCATAGGGTTTTTAGTTGGCTGGCCCATAATACTTTTTATGATTGCAGAACCTCTTCGTAACTTAGGAAAGTACTCTTTTGCAGATGTTGCTTCATATAGACTCCGTCAAGCTCCTATAAGAATTCTTGCTGCATTTGGTTCAATCGCAACTGTTATTTTATACCTTATCGCACAGATGGTTGGAAGTGGAAAGTTGATTCAACTACTTTTTGGTCTGCAGTATGAAGTGGCAGTTATTTTAGTGGGTGTGCTTATGATACTTTATGTAACATTTGGTGGTATGCTCGCAACTACTTGGGTACAAATCATTAAAGCATTTTTACTACTCTCAGGTGCTACTTTTATGGCTGTGATGGTGATGAGTCATTATGACTTTAGTTTTGAAGCACTATTTAGTGATGCTGTTGCTATAAAGGGTGAGGCTATTATGAGTCCGGGAGGACTTATAGACGACCCAATATCTGCAATATCTCTTGCAATAGCACTGATGTTTGGAACAGCAGGACTTCCTCATATTCTTATGCGTTTTTTTACTGTAAGTGATGCAAAAGAGGCTAGAAAATCTGTCTTTTATGCAACAGGTTTTATAGGTTACTTTTATATGCTTACTTTTATTATTGGGTTTGGGGCTATTGTTATGGTTTATCAAAATCCAGAGTATTTAGACCTTGCAAAACAAGCTATAAATGGTGGTTCTCCAATACTTGGTGGAAATAATATGGCTGCAATTCACCTCTCACATGCTGTTGGCGGTGACTTTTTTCTTGGTTTTATTTCAGCAGTTGCATTCGCAACTATACTTGCCGTTGTCTCAGGACTTACACTTGCAGGTGCTTCGGCAATTAGCCATGATTTATATGCTTCCGTGCTTAAAGGTGGGGATGCAGATCATCATAAAGAGATGAGAGTAAGTAAAATTGCTACTGTTGTTTTAGGTATCGTAGCAATTATTATGGGAATCATGTTTGAAAAACAAAATATTGCTTTTGTTGTGGGACTGGCGTTTGCCATAGCAGCTTCAGCAAACTTCCCAGTTCTTATACTCTCTATGTACTGGTCTAAACTTACGACTAGAGGTGCTGTTATAGGTGGTTCTCTAGGGCTTGCAACAGCAGTTGTTCTTGTGATACTTGGGCCTATTGTCTGGGTAGATATACTCGGAAATGCAGAAGCGATTTTCCCATATAAATATCCAGCACTCTTTTCTGTGAGTATGGCGTTTATAAGTATTTATCTTATATCTAAAACTGATAACTCATCATCTGCCAAAGAAGAAAGAGCAAAGTTTGAGGCTCAGTTTATGCGTTCTCAGACAGGAATTGGGGCAGAAGGTGCATCAGAGCATTAAGTAACAGATATATTAAAGGAGAGATAAATTTTCCTGAGATATAATTTATAAAAGAATAAATAGTACAAGGTAATACAATATGTCAGAAGTAAAAAAACCAGTTTTTCAGCCAAATGCAGAGTTTTCTAAAGAGGCAAGAATAAAAAACATGAGTGAATACCAAGCACTTCAAGATGAAGCTATCAATGATTATGAAGGTTTTTGGAAAAGATTTGCGCAAGAAAAGATAAATTGGGTTGAACCATTTACAACTACTCTAGATGAATCCAAATTTCCATTTATAAAGTGGTTTGATGGTGGAAAACTTAATGTTACTACACAGTGTATAGATCGTCACTTAGACACTCGCGCAAATAAAACTGCGATAATTTTTGAGGGTGACCGTGGAGATACAGAGACTATCACTTACTCACAACTCTCTAAAAATGTAAACAAATTTGCTAACCTGTTAAAAGAGGATTTTGCTGTACAAAAGGGCGATAGAGTAGTTATATATATGCCTATGATTCCTGAAGTTGCTTATGCAATGCTCGCTTGTGCTCGAATAGGTGCTATTCATAGTATCGTTTTTGGTGGTTTTTCAGCAGAGGCACTTAAAGATAGAATCTTAGATGCTGATGCAAAAGTTGTGATAACAGCAGATGGTGCGTTTAGAAAGAACAAACCTTATATGCTAAAACCAGTTGTAGATACTGCGTTAGAAGGTGAGACACCTGTTAAAAAAGTACTTGTAGTTGAGAGAAACAAAGAAGAGATTACTTGGGTTAAAGGGCGTGACTACTCTTATGCTGAGCTAATTAAAGATAAGTCAGAGCTGTGTGAGGCTGAAGTTATGGACTCAGAAGACCCTCTGTTTTTACTTTATACTTCAGGAAGTACAGGAAAACCAAAAGGTGTGCAACATAATACTGCAGGTTATATTTTATGGGCACAAATGACTATGGAGTGGGTTTTTGATGTAAAAGAAAATGATACTTACTGGTGTACTGCTGATGTTGGTTGGATTACTGGACATACTTACATAGTATATGGTCCTCTTGCAATGGGTGCTACGACAGTAATGTTTGAGGGTGTTCCGACTTATCCTGATGCTGGTCGTCCTTGGAAAATGGTACAAGAACATAAGATAACTCAGTTTTATACGGCTCCTACTGCCATCCGTGTTTTACACAAAATGGGTGAAGATGAACCTAAAAAATATGATCTCAGTTCATTAAAAGTATTAGGAACAGTTGGTGAACCGATAGACCCACCGGCTTGGAAATGGTACTATGAAGAAGTAGGTTCAAGTAAGTGTGCTATAGTTGATACTTACTGGCAGACTGAAACAGGTGGACATATAGTTTCTCCTCTACCCGGTGCGACACCTATAAAACCAGGCTGTGCAACACTGCCAGTTCCGGGAATCATAGCAGAGATACTTGACCCTAAAACAGGCGAAAAAGTAGGACTTGGAGAGAGTGGTTATATGTGTATCACTCGTCCTTGGCCTTCAATGATTCGTGGTGTTTGGGGTGATGAAGAGAGATTTGTTAAGTCTTATTTTGGTGATGTGAAAAAAGATGGTAAAGCTGTCTACTTTACAGGTGACGGTGCGAAATATGATGAAGATGGTTATATCACTATCACGGGTCGTACAGATGATGTTATAAATGTATCTGGACATAGAATGGGTACGGCAGAAGTAGAAGCTGCAATAAACAAAGATGGAAATGTAGCAGAAGTGGCAGTTGTTGGGAAACCTCATGAGATTAAAGGTGAGGGTATATTTGCTTATATCGTTTTAAAATCTAGTGTAGAGGATGAGGATGCTGAGAGAAAGTCTATAAACAGTATCATCAAAAAAGAGATAGGAAGCATCGCTCTTTGTGATGACATCGTATTTGCTCCGGGTTTACCAAAAACTCGTTCTGGAAAAATCATGCGTCGAATTTTACGTTCTATCGCTAAAGGTGAGGCAATCACTCAAGATATATCAACGCTAGAAGACCCCTCTATCGTTGCAAAGATAGAAAAGATGGTCAACGGATAGTAAAAGATTAGAAATGCTATAATTTCATAATTTAATTATAAAGAAGATACTATGGAATTATGTGTTGCGCTAGACTTATCTACAAAAGAAGAGAATTTATCTCTAATAGAAAAAATAAAAGAACACGATGTTTGGCTTAAAGTTGGACTTCGTACTTACATTCGTGATGGTGAAGACTTTTTAAAAGCTATCAAAAAAATTAACCCAGACTTTAAAATATTTTTAGACCTTAAACTCTATGATATCCCTAACACTATGGCTGATTCGGCTGAATCTATCATGGGTTTAGGTGTAGATATGTTTAATGTACATGCCAGTGCTGGCAAGAGAGCGATGAAGACAGTTATGGAGCGCTTAGAGAAGTATGAGTCTCGTCCTATAGTTTTAGCGGTCACAGCTCTTACATCGTTTAGTGAAGATGAGTTTAGCGCGGTGTATGAGAAGACAATAGCAAGTAAAGCAGACCAGTTCGCAAAAGATGCGATGGATAGTGGTCTTGATGGTGTTGTCTGTTCTGCTTATGAGTCTGCATCGATTAAAAACATAACTTCTAAAGAGTTTATGACACTAACACCAGGTATTCGCCCCTTTGGTGAAGATGCTGGTGATCAAAAGAGAGTTGCTGATGTTGCGTTTGCAAAAGAAGCACTTGTTGATTTCATCGTTGTTGGACGCCCTATTTATCAGGCAGAGAACCCTTCTGATGTAGTAAAAAGAATTTTAGAGCTAATTTAAGCTTATTGTTATTAACAATTTACTATAATCATCGTCTTCAAACGGAGAAGTGGGAGAGTGGCTGAATCCACGCCCCTGCTAAGGGCGCATAGAAGCAATTCTATCGAGGGTTCGAACCCCTCCTTCTCCACCACTGAAGACTTTTAATCCTATTTTAAACACATTCAAAATAAACACCTTCAAAAACTAACTCTATAACTCTATTTATGTTATTGCTAGGAATAATCTAGCATACTTTTGAAGAGTCATTGAACTATCTTTATGACTTAACATTTTTGACACCCATACTAAACTTTCATTATTTATAAGTATTTTAAATTTAAGGATACGAGAAGTATAGCTATAAGTAAAAAAGTTGTACACTTACAAAAAGTATTTAGTTAGTGTTTAAAAAGGTAGGTCACATATGGCTCGAATGTCAAAAGAAGAAAGAAGAGGGGGGATTATCTCTGCTTCCTTTAAACTCTTTGCTGAGAGGGGGTTTTTCATAACTACTATCCCTGATATAGCTGAAAAAGTAGGTATGAGTGTAGGAAATTTTTATAATTATTTTACCTCTAAAGATATACTTGCAAAAGAACTTGTTATGTACATCTCTGAATACTTAGGACATAAAATTAGAGATATAAATGAAAAAGATATCTCTACAGAAGAAAAAATTTATGAAATTGTATCTATGTACTTTAATATGGCGAATGAAAAACCTGAAATGATAGAATACTTTTTACGTGTTTACCTCTCCAACCGAGAAGTTTTTGGAGAAGGATGTGAGGGAATGATTTGTGTTTCTTCTTTTGTAACTGAAATGATGATACTTTTTGAAGAAGGTGTCTCTTGCAAAGATTTACATAATCAAGATTTTTTTAGTGCATTTGGTTTATTTATGGGTTATCTTGGTGGTATGGTTTTTCTTTTTGGAGAAAAAATCCTTCCTGAACCACTAGAATGGTATAAAGAATCTATTTCTAAGAATATTTATAATGCACTCAAAACAAGATAAAAGACCGACGCTTCTATGGATACAAGGTGTTACTTGCAATGGTAACACACACTCTTTTTTAAACCTTCCAAATATAGACCAGTTATTAGTTAAATTTAGACTTTTAAATCATCCAGCTTTAGCTGGTGAGTATAGTTTTGAAGATATGGTTGCTTGTAAATTTAAGTGTGATATTCTTATTTTTGAAGGTGCATATGATCCACTTATGAAACGCGGTGGTGTTTTGCTCTCAAAAATTGTTGAACATTATGCACAAACAGCGGGGCATATTATTGGAGTTGGAAGTTGTGCAAGTTTTGGTGGAATGTTTAAAGCAAGTGCTCCAGAAAGAAACAGTGGACTGATATTTAACGAAGAGGTAGAGTATGGTCCTTTGCTGAAGTACAAGTCAAAAGTAATAAATATCTCAGGTTGTCCTGCACATCCTGAGTGGGTAAGCTATGCACTCTCTATGATTGCAGCTGGTAAAAAAGTTCAAGTTGATGAACTACATCGCCCAATAGAACTCTTTAGTAATTTAGCACACCATGGATGTACAAGAAATGAGTATTTTGAATGGAAGGTTGATGCAGTTGCATTTGGAGAGAAAGAGGGCTGTCTTTTTTACGAATATGGATGTCGTGCTCCCATGACTCATGCCTCTTGCAATAAAATTTTGTGGAACGAAGTAAGTTCTAAAACAAGGGTTGGAACACCCTGTTTTGGCTGTACTGAACCAGATTTTCCTCGTCAAAACCTCTTTAGCACTAAAAAAAGTATGTCCATACCTGTAGATATGCCAATTGGTGTACCTAAACGCAGTTATCTTACACTAACAGGAATTGCAAAAACATTTCACATACAAAGACTTGAAGGAAAACTCATTGACTATAAAAAAACTGATTGAGCAGATAGAGGGGGAGGCTAACCTATACTTTGATATTAAAGATGGAGTAGTTGATTTTGCGACTGTAGCATTCCCACATTTTAGAGGCTTAGAGAGTATTCTTAAAGGCAAAAATATTATGGATGCATTGGTGATAACTCCACGTGTATGTGGCATCTGTGGTCATGCACACTTAATGGCAACAGTTAGAGCTATTGAGGATGCTTATAAAAATGCTGGAGAGGCCGTTGTCTTAAATGAAAAAATAGAAAAGATACGAGAATTTACACTTGTAATGGAAATAATTCAAAATCATTTCAAGTGGATATATCTTACTATTATTCCCAGTTTAGCAAAACTATCTAAGTCAGAAGATATACAAACACCATTAAAAGGGGCTTTTGGCGCAAGTTTAGCTACTAAAGCACTTGCTATTTTTGCAGGACAGTGGCCACACTCTTCTTATATGGTACCCGGTGGTGTCACAACAGACCCTACTAATATAGAAATATTAAAAGCACAAAGTTATGTAGAAGAGTTGATATCTTTTTATGAGAAAGAGGCATTAGGTCTTAGTTTAGAAGAGTTTTTAAATTTAGAGTCATGCAAGGAGTTTAACACTTTAGAAGGTGATATAAGAGACCTTGAAAAAGCTTTAGTAAAAGAAGAAATGAACAAAAAAGGTTTTTCGCATGATCGTTTCTTAGTTTTAGGAAAACATAACTACACGGCACCATCAAAATTAAAGCAAACAAGAGTTTTTAGCGTAGATGCTAAATATGTTGAGGATGTTACAACTTATAGTCCAAAAGAGAAAAGCTATGCCAAGAATGCACAGTATAAGAATGAATATTATGAGACAGGACCACTCTCTCGCATGATGGCAATAGGTTTTCCCATAGTGAAAAATATGCATAGAAGATTTAAAGATAGTGCTTACAGTAGAGTTATGGCGCGTGTCTTTGAACTTGCATATTTGCTCAAGCATTCCAAGTCACTCTTGGAGTCAATCTCAATAGATCAACAATCTTATGTAAAAACAGCCGATATTAATAAATTAACAGCTACTGGAAGGGGAGTAGTAGAAGCTCCACGCGGTCCTTTAATCCATGAAATAGATATTAAAGATGGTATTATCCAAAAGTATAAGATTATTACTCCTACACAATTCAATATAGGCAGTTCTCAAAAACCCTCATTAACACCAGCTCAAAAAGCGATGACTGGACTTACTCAAGAAGAAGCACTCTTCGTTTTTAGAACATTTGATGTTTGTTCCGTTTGTACAACACACTAAATAAACCCTATTCAATATAGGCAGTTCTCAAAAACCCTCATTAACGCCAGCTCAAAAATCGATGACTGGACTTACTCAAGAAAAAGTACTTTTCATTTTCAGAATATTTGATGTTTGCTCTGTTTGTATAAAACACTAAATAGAGTGTAATTATATAACATAATATTATATTAAGAATTAAATCAGTACAATACTGAATGAACACTTATTCAGGAGGATTAAATTGAAAGAAAGTACTGCAGAACTATCGAAACTAAAATTATCTCAAAAAGTTTTATATACAGGTTATTTACTTGTAATTGGCATAGGGATATTAATGGCGATGGTTCAAATACTTTTGACACACGGCATGGCAGATGGTGAGTTGGGTGTATCAGTAGATGATATAGTTTATAGTTACCATGGAAACCGAAATAGCAGTAAGTTAGAAGTAAAGTTAAATGGTTCTATGAAAGATAAAGCAAGTGACAAAGACAGAACAGTACTTATAAAATGGGCAAGAGAAGGTGCAAAACAAAAAGAATGGAAAACTGTGGAACCAGTTTTTGAAGCTAATTGTATACAGTGCC
>FPHF01000057.1_pt1 | contig 29702 bp, 27 predicted proteins | sample 1057241 | NCBI WGS metagenome assembly FPHF01 (sample SAMEA4473298, study PRJEB15554) | hydrothermal vent metagenome | biome: marine basaltic hydrothermal vent biome; feature: marine hydrothermal vent; material: water | place: Pacific Ocean | collected 2011-06-14/2011-07-23 | depth 1709 m | reverse complement strand
AGCACGATAGTCAGTACCACTATGATAACCCTTATGTGAACCATTATACACTCTTTCTTTGCCAAAAGAACTCGTTACCTTAGAATTGAGCGGTTGGATAAAAGGTTTTGAGATATAACTCTTTGGTGTAACAGTAGAGTAAATTCTCATTGCTTCATTATATTCTTTAGAGATACGTACTTTAAGCTCTTTACTTCTAGGATTTACCTTAGCACTAGTAAACTTTCAGTCTGTTCTTTGTTGTCTTGTTTATAATGGATTATAAGAGTCTTATTTTCTGCTTTTTCATAGTATGAGAAGGGAATAAGTACATATTTTTTTGTTTTGTCATTTGGTTTACTAAAGATAATAAAACTTTTTTTACCAACTTCTACAGTTTTATACTTCAAACCTTCTGTCTCTTTAAATTCTAAAAGTGCTGTTTGTCCATTTGGAATTTTCCAGCTAACTACTTCAACTTCTAAAGCCATTAATGCACTCATCAAAGTCCAGTACACAAAGACAAACTTCATTAGTACTCTTTCATAGCACGAGCAATATCGCGTTTTTGATCTTTATCTTTTAGGTCTTGGCGTTTATCGTGTAGTTGTTTACCTTTTGCTATACCTATTTGAATCTTAGCTAGGTTTCTATCGTTAAAGTAGAGCTGTATTGGAACTATTGTATAACCATCACGGTTTACAGCTTTAAGCATCTTCTCTATCTGCTTTTTATGCAATAGTAGTTTACGACTTCCTCTCTCTTCATGACCAAAGTAATGATTTGTAGTCTCTAGTCTTCCTATATGTGCATTAAAAAGTATAGGTTCACCTTTTACAAACTTAATAAAACTGTCTTTTAAGTTCACTCTATGAGCCCTAAGACCTTTTACTTCACTCCCCATTAACACTAAACCTGCTTCAAACTTCTCTTCTATAAAATAGTCATGATATGCTTTTTTATTTTTTGCTATTGTTTCGCCCATTTTCTCTTCTCTCTTAGTCTACTACTTTAAAAAAGCTACTACCACTTCCACTAAAAAAGTATCCTGCTTTAAAATAATTTTTCAATTCTTTATACTCTTGAAGTGCTGGTTTAAACAAATCATTTGCTTCATCTGCACTCATCCTCTTTAATATCTCTCGGGAAGAAGTCTCTTTTAGTTCCTGTGTTTTAAAACCATCAATTGGATTGTAAAAATCCTCACTATAAATCTTATACACATGAGGTGTACTTATCTCTATACTTGGTGTAAAAGTCTCTATATCTATTAGTTCTTCTTTATACTCTTGTACTACTTCACCTATACCACTTACATTAGCACTATCATAGCCATATACAAAAAATGGCACATCCGCACCTACCTTTAGTCCTATCGCAGCTAATTCATGAAGACTCAGTCCTAAGTCTAAGCTAGAGTTACACATTTTAAGGTAGGTTGCCGCATCACTACTTCCACCACCAAGACCAGCAAAAGCAGGTATACTCTTTGTAACTTTGATAGCATACTGATGCATCAACTGTTCTAGTTTCTCTGAATTTGTTGCAGTTTTGAGTGCGAAGTAGGCTTTATAGATAGTATTTTGTTCTGTTTTACAAGAAAAGGAGCCTATTATTTTAAACTCATTTACTTTTGCATCTGTCTCTTCTTTTGGAACAAATTCCAAAATATCATACAGGTTTTTCACTTTCATAAAACGCGAGATTATCTCATGATAAGCACCACGTTTAGCTGTGATTTTTAAAAAAATATTTACTTTTGCAAAGGCTTTATACTGCTTCATTAGAACTATTTTTTGCCTAAAATCTTACTTAACTCAGTTAACTCGTTTAGGTCGGTTTTTCCAGCAGCACTAATATTTTGTTCTTTAACCTGTTCAAGTAATTCACTTCTCATAATAGAGATTTCTTGTGGTGCATCAATACCGAGTTTTACTACTCCATTTTCTACTGAGACTACTTTTACTATTATCTTATCACCAATAACTATCGATTCATCAAGTTTTCTTGCTAATACTAACACCATATTCTCCCTAATTCATATTTTACTTCGCCATTTTTGAGTGTAATGATGGAAATATTTTCACCATTATCAAGCCAGTAAGTTCCCTCATCCTGAGTCTTTAAATCACTCAAATTAAGAACTCTACCAAAAGTAATATTTTCTTTATCACCTAAATACTCATTACGAGGGATATTGAGTGATTTTTTTATATCAAGAGCTTCTTCATTCTCATAAAAAAACTGCCCTTCATTTAACCTTTCTAAAGCACTAAGACTCCCATCTTTAACACCAAGTCTATTGGCTATTATAGACCCGAGTGAACGGATATAGGTTCCTTCGCTTACTGTAGCTTCAAAAGTAACAAAAGGATGGCAGTAATGAATAAGCTTCGTTTCATATATAGTAGAGTTGATTTTGTTTAACTCAAATGCTATACCTGCACGAGCTAAGTCGTATGCTCGTTTACCATTTATACGTTTTGCTGAAAAGATAGGAGGTTCATATTCGAGTTCTCCTTCTAAAGACTTTATAGCTTTTAGTACTTCTTCTTCACTAATAGTATCTAATATATCGACATTTTCTATCATTTCAGTATCAAGTGAGTCACTTTTAGCACCTAACCATAAAGTTGCCCTATAAACCTTGGGTGTTTTGTTTAAAAAACGAAATAGTTTTGTATACGAACCAAAGCCTATAAGTAAGACTCCTTTAGCAAAAGGGTCAAGTGTTCCTGAAAAACCTGCTTTTTTATCATTATACTTTCGTTTCAGAGAATATAGAAAGTTATTTGAACCTATACCACTTGGTTTATAGGCTACAAAGAGACGATTGAGTCCCACCTTATAGTCTTTCCACAAATGAGGCTAGAATATCCCGCTGTGTTCCTGCAAAATTAATATTTAGCTTAAACTCTTTACCTGCACGACTTACACCATTAATACGACCTGTACCAAAGATCTTATGTCTCACTAGGTCTCCTTTTTTAAAGGCAGTATTCTTAGTAACTATTAAAGAGCCCTCACAAAGCCCTGCTTCATTAAAAAAACGACTTTTAGACAAATCGCTTCTTCGACCCTTATAAAACCTACTACCTGCATGAGAGAGAGTCAGAGTATCTTTTGCACGAGTCATAGAAACATACCCTAAACGACGCTCTTCTTCTAAATCGCTACCATCACCTACAAGTGGTAAAAAGCCCTCTTCCATACCAATGATAAAAACATGTTCAAACTCTAACCCTTTAGAAGCATGAATACTCATCATGTAGATTGACTCGCCTTCTACCTGGTCTTGCTCGCTTTGTAGTGTTAACTCATTTAAGAACTCATCTAAAGATACATCTGGAGACTTTTTTATAAAGTCACGGAACAGTCCATAAAATTCATCCATATTACGGACTCTATCTTCTTCATCTTGCATACCCTTATAGATATGTTTTAAATGAAAAGTATCTTCGAGTACATCAATAAACTCATATGTAGACTCTTTGCCCACACGAGCAACTTCATCGAGGTTCTCTACAAAGTTTTTAAGTGTACTTGCATTTTTCTTTTTCACAAGTTCTACTAAAACACTTATATCTGAGTTCTTAATGTACTCATATATTGAAGTTTCATTTGCATGTGCTGCAAGTTCTATCTTATCTACACTAGCTTTTCCTAGTCCGCGTTTAGGTTTATTTACTATGCGCTTAATTGAAAAGTCATCATGTGGATTTGTCACAATACGTAGATAAGAGATTAGATCTTTAACTTCTGCACGGTCGAAGAAACGCTGTCCTCCAACAAGTTTATATCCGATTCCTGAACGATTTAAACCCTCTTCTATTGAACGAGAGAGTACATTCACACGGTATAGAACTGCAATCTCTTTGGCTGCAATTCCCTTATCTAATAGTTTTTGAATATTAATTGCAATTTTACGTGCTTCTTCATTTTCATCTATAGAGTTTAGTACAGTTACATCCTCACCATTACCACGAGTTGCGATAAGTTTCTTTCCTAAACGTGAGCGATTATGCTCAATTAATGCATTTGCCACTTTTAAAATTGGGATACGTGAACGATAGTTCTCTTCGAGTTTAAAAACTTTTGCATTTTTAAAATCTTGGTCGAACTCTATAATATTACGAATATGTGCTCCACGCCAACCATAAATACTCTGATCATCATCACCAACTACACATATATTATTATGCTCACTGCAGAGTTTTTGAATGAGTTTTAACTGTAACTCATTTGTATCTTGGTACTCATCAACCATAATATACTGATACTTTTTAGAAGTAGCGGATGCCAGTTCTGGATTCTCATCTAAAAGTTTATATGTTAGTGCTATTAAATCATCAAAGTCTACAAGGTTGTTTTCAATTAAATGTTTCTCATATTCTCTATAGACTTCAGCAATCTGTTTGTAGTTAAAAAGTTCTGCTTGTTTATATGCATCATCTGGTGAAAGTAGAGAGTTTTTATATCGTGATATCTCACTCGCGATAAGTGGAGTTGGCAGTTCCGCATTTATCTTTTTTATAATTTTCTTTTTATCATCCGTATCTATAACAACAAAATTATTTTGACGTTTAAGTAGGTGAATATTGAACTTTAAAAAGAGAAGTCCAAACTTATGAAATGTACAAAGTAGTGGTGGGTATGCAACATTTTCCATCATACTAAGAGCACGTTCTCTCATCTCTTTTGCTGCTTTATTTGTAAAAGTTAATGTTAAAGTATTTGAAGCGGGGATACCTAACACTTCTACTAAATATGCCAAACGGGAGATAATAGTTGTTGTTTTACCACTACCAGCACCGGCAAGAATAAGGACAGGACCTTCGCTTTGTTTTACTGCTGCAGCTTGTGATTCATTTAATCTGTTAAATATTTTTTCCATAATTACCACTATAATTTTATATTACTTTTATTATAGCTAAATTTAATAAATTATTACAAAAGTATTGCATTAATTATAATTTATCGTTATAATTTCACTATTATATATACTTATAGGAATTATTATGTTAAAAGATTTCGCTAAACTACAAACTTTTTTAATGGTCATAAAAGAAAAGAGCTTTTCTAAGGCATCCGCTAAACTAGGGATATCACAGCCTGCTGTAACACAACAGATCAAATTTATCGAAGACTATCTTGATACAAAAATTGTTGATAGAAAGAAAAATGGTATCGTTCTAACGAAAGAGGGAGAAGACCTTTTTCGTATCGCAACAAAACTTGAAAAATCAATTCAAAGTAGTGAAAAAGATTTACTAAAAATCATAAATAAAGAGTTCACATTTGTTATGGGATCATCTTTTGCAATTGGTAATTATGTACTTCCAAATTATCTTGGAGAGATTAAAAAACGTATAGACAACGAAGTTTTTATGAATGTAGATATCTCTCCAAAAATCATTGATGATTTAGAAAATAAAAAAATTGATGTAGCACTTATTGAATCACCAATTTTTAGAGATGGCATTATTTATAGAGAATGGGTTGAAGATGAACTTGTTGTATTCTCAAATCAGCCAATTAAAAAGAATCTTAATGCTGATGACTTAACTTCATTTGACTGGGTATGTAGAGATGAGAAATCGCATACACATAAACTAACATCTGAAGTCTTTGATGAGATGAATGTAGAGACATCTTGTCTGAATGTTTTTGGTGTTTTAACAAGTCCAACTTCAATTAAAGAAGCTATTTTACATGCTGACAAAACTGCGGAGAGACCTTTGGTTTCAATAATGTCTCGCCATGTTATAAAGTCAGAACTAGAAAGTGGTTTACTCTATGAAGCAAAACTGAAAAACCAAAAGATAAGCAGACATTTTTATATCGCTTACCTTAAAGAGAGAAAGCATGATGCATTTGTTGATAATGTTGTGAACTTTCTTCTTTCACTAAATAAAATCTAATCTACATTATAGTGGTAGGGACTAAAGCCCCTACAATCCCCTAAAGACTATTTATTACTTTAAAAATTTTGAATTCTCTGGATTATTTAAAAATGATGCCATTGAGTTTTCAACTCCGGTATCATCTTCTTTTTTGACCTCTTTTTGTTCATCTTGTGACTCTTTATATACAGAAAGGTTTATAAGCACTGGTGTTTCATCGATAATAATCTGCATAATACTCAGTAGTGGAACACTTACAACACTTCCATAGTTATCACTACCAAAACCAGCTTCAAAGATAAGAATATCATCTTCTATACGAGCTGTATCAAATGTATAACCTGCTAAAAAGAATAGTGTTAATGGTCTAAATTCAGAGTTTATACTCTCTGGAAGACTCGGATTAAAGTGAACCTCTTCAATTTTACAAAGAATTCCAAAGTTTTGTTCTTTCTCAAAAAAATGAATAATCACATTTTGAATACTATTTTGCATGATTTTTGCAAATTTGGCCTCATCTATTACATTTTCTAACAAATTATTTCCCCTATATTATCTGATGCAATTATATCAAAATCTATCATTGCATTCATAAGTGCTATTTTTTTATAGTTTTTTATATCTTTAATTCTTATTTCTTTCTCAATTATTTTACCCTCTGATAAAAGTCTTGCTCTACATGTTCCCTTTAATAATGCTGATGTAGGTGTAAACCATAACTTACCATCATAAAAAGCAATATTAGCGATACTAGTATCAGATACAAGCCCTTTTTTTATAATTAAGATGTCATCACATTGCTCTTTATGCATAAAAAGCATATTAATTTCATCTCTATTCTCATATTTTTTATCATATACAATTGTTTGACTAAAAACTAATTTTAGTGTCTCTACACAATGCTTTGTGTATGGTAAATACTCTATCTCTATCTCATCTATGTCATAAAGTATACGACATCGATATAGAGCATTAGAAGGAGGATTAATCAGTGTATAAAGATTATATCTATTTGTAGTTTGTAGGACTGCGTTTAAACGCTCTTGATGGTACTCTAAGTGAAGAGCAACTCCATCAAGGATTTTTATAGTTTCAAGAAACACTCTACTCACTAAAGAGATCAGTACTTAAGTAACGCTCACCAGTATCACAAAGAATTGTCACAAGTGTTTTTCCTTTAAACTCTGGACGCGATGCAATTTGCATAGTTGCCCATACATTTGCACCAGCTGAGATTCCGACAAGAAGTCCCTCTTTTTTTGCTAACATTTTTGCAGTTGCTATAGCATCTTCATTAGTCACTTTTATAACTTCACTATATGCATTTGTATCTAAGTTTTTAGGAATAAATCCAGCACCAATACCTTGTATCTTATGTGGAGCTGGCGATTCACCGGAAAGAATTGCAGAATCAGCAGGTTCAACTGCTACTACAACAACATTTGGAATTGCAGCTTTTAATATATGTGAACATCCAGTAAGTGTGCCACCTGTTCCTACTGCTGCTACAAATACATCTATATTGTTATCAGTATCTCTTAGTAGCTCAGGTCCCGTGGTGAGTTCATGTACTTCAGGATTCGATGAATTTTCAAACTGCTGTAATACTATAGAGTCTTTTGTCTCTTTTTGCAGTTCAGCTGCTTTATCTATCGCACCATTCATACCTTTATTTGCTGGAGTTAGTACTAACTCAGCCCCTAATGCTTTGAGTAAATTACGTCTCTCTATACTCATAGACTCTGGCATTGTTAAGATGAGTTTTAAATTTTGTGCCGCACAGTTAGCTGCAAGTGCGATACCGGTATTTCCACTCGTTGGTTCTATAATAGTAGTCTCTTTTTTTATAAGGCCTGACTCTATACCTCTACGAATCATATTCATCCCTATTCTGTCTTTAACAGAACTTGTTGGATTCATAAACTCACATTTACCTAAAATTGTAGCACCACTTAACTCTGATGGAGTATTGAGTCTTACTAAGGGTGTGTTACCCACTAACTCTGTAATATTATTTGCGATATTCATTATATATTTCCTTATTTGGTTATTTTACACTAAATATACATATATTTAGATATATTTAGGAAATGTTAGTACAATATTATCAAACTAGCGAGGTACAGATGGCAATATATAACAGTGATGGGAAAAAGCTTATAGATGTAGAGTATGATGTTACTCCACAAATCAATGATACTATAGATGGAATGCTTGTGCTTTCTGTAAATGCCAAAGATAATGAAGAGTATGCTGTATTTTTACTCGAAGTAAACACACGTATTACTTGTTATATTTTTGATGAGATATTTATTTTAGGTAAGGCGGATAGTTTTGATAATCTTAATGAAGCAATTCAAGCTTGGAAGATGAATGAAATTTAATTTCTGTATAAATGGTGCACTCGGGGAGATTTGAACTCCCACACCCGAAGGCACAACGACCTCAACGTTGCGTGTCTACCGTTCCACCACGAGTGCACTTAAATGTAGTATTTAAGAAAGTCTAACTCCCTAAAGAGTTAAACTGAGGTTTACTTAATTGTATCGTTAAACGATTAACCTAAGTAAGGGTTAGCGTAAAGTGCGATTAACGCAATTACTAGTGCATAAATAACTTGTGCTTCGATCATTGCAAGAGCGATGAACATTGTAGTCATAAGTTTAGCACCAAGACCTGGGTTACGTGCAGTAGCTCCACCTAATGCAGCTAAACCAAGACCTAGACCAGCAGCGATCATTGAGTATGCTTTAAGAGTTTCGTTAGCAACGTTACCCTCGTTTGCGAATGCAGCAGCAGAAAATGCTACTAGTAAAAAAAGAATTTTTTTCATTATATGTCCTTAAAATTATTACAATTACTTTCGGATAGCGTAACCTCATTTTTAATCATGAAGCAACCCACACATAAATGCTAGGATTTCCCTACTTGTTATTGATAGTCGAATTATAGTTAAACAGTTCTAAAGAAGAGTTTAAAGAGAGACTATGCACGACCTAAAGAAATTTTATTCCCTTTAAACTCTAAAATCTCAACACTTATCTTTTCACCTTCGCTTAAAACATCAGATACTTTATCCACTCTTTGCTCAGAAATTTTAGAGATATGAAGTAAACCATCAGTTCCATCTGGAAGTTCTATAAACGCACCGAAGTCAACTATACGTTTTACAGTTCCTTCGTGCTTTTCTCCTACTTCATACTTTACTTTCTCTTTTTTAGGAGCATTAACAATACCTTCTATATGCCCACGAGCACCAGAAACACCAGATTTATTTTTACCAGTAATTTTCACTTTTCCATCTTTTTTATCAATATCAATCGCTACTTCAAACTTCTCTATCATTTCACGAATAGTTTTACCAGCTTGACCAATAACCTCACCTATGAAACTAGGGTCAATATGAAAAAAGTCTACACTTGGAAGAACACCATCATTAAACTCTATTTTAGACTCAGCTTCAAGCATAATGTCAATTATATGAGAACGACCCTCTTTTGCTTGATATAGAGCTTTTTTTAAGATATCTAAGCTAATTCCACCAAGTTTTATATCCATCTGCATTGCAGTGATACCCTCTTTAGAACCAGTTACTTTAAAGTCCATATCTCCATCATGATCTTCAAGACCCATGATATCTGAAAGAATTGCATACTTTCCGTTCTCACTTACCATACCCATAGCAATACCAGCTATAGTATCACTTGTCTCTATATCAGCAGCTTTAAGTGCCATATAACCACCACATACTGTTGCCATAGAACTTGAACCGTTTGATTCAAGTATTTCAGATACTAAACGCACAGTTTGACCATCAAGATCTACTACTGGAGAGAGTGCACGTTTAGCTAAGTTACCATGACCTAATTCTCTTCGTTTTGTTCCCATAACTGGAGATGCTTCACCAACTGAGAAACCTGGAAAATTGTAATGAACCATAAAATTCTCATTTTGAGTTCCACTGTCTGTTAAAGACTCAAACATCTGTGCATCTTTTGATCCACCCATAGTCAAAACAACTAATGCCTGTGTTTGTCCACGAGTAAAGAGACATGAAGAGTGTGCACTTGGAAGAATATTTGTATCAATAGTAATCGGTCTCACTTCAGTTAAAGCACGACCATCTGCACGAATATTATCATTTAAAATCTGTGCACGAACTTCTTCTTTCTTAACCTTGTCTATTGCATCTTTAAGCTCTACTTCTAACTCAACACTAGTCCACTCTTCTTTAAGTGTAAGTATTTTTTTACGTAAAGTTCGAAGTGCAGTTGAACGCTCAGACTTAGCCATCTGGTTCATTGCATCTTTTATTTCCGACATATGAGTATCTCTAACATAAGTCATCATTTCTGCATTTGAGACATGTGCTTTAAGGTCAAGAGGTAATACTGCTTTTTGTGAAGAAGCGAATGCTTCTTCATACTTGGTATTTGCAGAGAAAAGTTCTGCTTGAGTTTTTTCAAAAACTTCTATAAGTTCATCTTCACTCATTGCATTTGAAACATGTGAACTTATTACAGCTCCACTCATAGTAGGATCAAGCATAGGGTCAATAATCATCTCTGATACTTCAACTTTTTCACCACCAAAAGTTCTCATCTCAATCATAAGAAGGTCATCTTTAGTACCTGAAAGGTATAAGTCTAATGTTGAGTTTTTAAGTTGTGAAAGTGTTGGGTTAATTACTAACTCACCATCTACCTTAGCAGTACGAACAGCAGATACAGAAGTATTAATATCAATATCAGAAGTAAAAAGAGCTGCTGATGCTGCATTTAGAGCTAAAACTTGTAAGTCTGACTCACTATCGGCTGAAAAAACCATAATTGTTATTTGAGTTGGATGTCCAAAACCTTTTGGAAAAAGTGGTCTCAGGCTTCTATCTACAATTCTCGAAGTTAATGTTTCAAAATCACTTGGTTTAGTTTCACGTTTAAAAAAGCCACCAGGAATTTTACCTGCAGCATATGTTTTTTCAATATACTGAACAGTTAAAGGAAGAAAGTCATCTTTTACTATTTCTGTCTCATTAATTACAACTGTCGCCAGGATAACACTCTTACCTGATTTGATCCATGCTGAACCATTTGCTTGTTTTGCCACATCTCCAAAAGAGTAAGACTCTTCTCTATTTTCTAACTCTAAACTTACATCATATTTCATTTTAATTCCTCTAATATTTTTTCAATTTTTTCATCATTTATTGGTTCTAAATGCTCATAATACAGAGCAGTTTCTACATAATCACCTATATCATGTAAAAAGAATATATCATCTACAAAAGGCTCTAATGTTTCAAGAACATCACTTGGTAAAACTGGCACTGCTATATAAACAGCCTTTGGACCTTGAACTAAAACAGTCTTAAGTGCTGTCATAAGTTTACTACCACTTTCACTTCCTTCATCAACAAGAAGAACAATTCTATCTTTCATACTAGGAAAAGGTTGTCCTTTTCTATACTGATAAATACGACTTAAAATATTCTCTTCATGTTTTCTATGTGCTTCACCATAAATATAATCATACTGAATTTCAAAAGCACTAACGAGTTGCTCATTTATAACTATCTCTTCGGTTTCTGAGACTCTTGCTACTTCACATTCAGGATTATTGGGTGCCATAATAGCTTCTAAAAAAAGAATCTCTAAGTTGTTTGGAAGTTTACCCTTAATACAAGCCGCAACTTCTAAACCACCACGAGAAACAGCCACTATATCCCATTCTTCTTCTTTAAGTTTATTCATCGGTATTACATCTAAAAGTTTAGTAGCTGCATCTTTCCTATCTACAATAATGTTTTTATATGACAGCATAAAAGATTCCCTTATTAATTTGTATTTGGTAACTGTATGGGAATATTTGAAGAACCATTCGAATTCATCAAAGGTTTTAACAAGATTGTAAAATAAATATAGCGTTCATCAACAAAGGATTTTACATCATTTGTTAAAATTGGACGTCTACTTTCACTATATCTAATCCCAAAATCCCAACATCTTTTTTTATACATAAAACCTATCTCTTGTGTCTTAGCAGTTTTGCTAATTGCATCATAGTTATAAAGTGCACTAAAAGAGTAGTGATTATCGTAAGTATAGCTAAGCGTAGATGTCAAATAACTTGTAAACTGTGGTACCTCAGTAGTAGTCGGAATAAAAGTATCTTTATAAAGATGGGAGAAGGCTAGATTAACACCAAATTTATTTAATGAAACTTGATTAAAAACTTTGGAAAAATTAGTCTCTTCATAATTATAAAATAGGTTATTGTAAAATGTAAGATAATCTGTCACTCTATAATTTAATTCATTTTCTAACTCGCCATAACGATTACCTGTATCTCCATAGGAAATTTTTTGTGCTAGCCTATGGTAAAGTATCTCTGTTGCGTCATCATTATAAATGTATTGTATAAAGTCGACTTGGGCTTCTTCTTCTATATCTGATATGTCATAAAATTCACAGCGAGCATCATCTTTATTTTGCGTATTATCACAAAATTTCTCATTATCAGAATAATATCCATTACTAGACTGCGTACCAGCTTTATTATATGAAACTCCCAAACTGATGACATGAGAAAAGTCTTTATATCCACGTGTAAGTTGTGTAGATGCTGCTAAGGTATGAAAATTTCGTAAAATATATCCATCATTATACTCATTGTTAAATGTTAAGTTCTGCTCAGAACTACCAAAACTAGAGTATTGCATATATAAGTTGGCTCTATAAGAGATATTTATGTATTCATCAAATAGAGATGTTTGTAGTGTAACGGGGACATTAATATCTGTTTGTAATGCAGTTTTATTAATATTACGTGTTAGATTATTTGACTGAATATCTAAGTTATACAGAAGATGATCTTCTAAAAATGTATTTAAATAGTAATGGTACTGAATAGTCGGTAGTTTTTGGATTGTATCATCATTGCTTACTTGTGTTAAATCTTGATAATATTTAAAATAAGTTCCAACATAGTGCTCGTCTGTATTGTAAAATATATTTATTCTCGAGAGAACTTGTGTTGCAGTTGTATTATTACTTGTATCATTAGATGAGAGATTAATGTAATCAACATCGTTCATTCTACTTACATCTGCATAGATTCCAGATTGTCCTTCAAAATTTGTTCCTAACCATTGGTTTAAGAAATCATTATTATCATATTTAAAATTAAATCCATAATGCGAGTCATTTTGTAAGTTATTATCTTTATAATACTCTCCAGACTCTTTAAAGTATCCTGTAGTTATCTCTCCAATCGAAGTAGCCGAGTCAGCAAATCTAAATGTTTGATAGATTCCTTGACCACGTTGTGTTCTAATCTGTGGTTTAAGTTCTAAATCCCACCAATTATCAACTGCAATATATATAGGCTGTTCGTAAAAAGCCCCTTCATTAGTTGAGTAACCCATCGAAGGTATCAAAAGCCCTGATTTTCTTTTTGTATCAAGTGAGAAACCAAAATATGGCATATAAAAGATAGGGACATCATCTATGTATAGCCTTGCATTATATAGATTCATCCATTTTGAATCAGAATTATAATCAGATGATGAAAATTCTATCTTCCACATAGGGTCTATTGGATTACATCCACTTAACATACCCTCGTTTATGTCGAGTAGTTTTTCGGTAGAAGTACCCTTATTCGCACTTATCCAAACTCGGCTTTCTTTATCTGACATATAAAAAGGTTTAAAAAATTTTTCTTTTTGGGCGATATTTAGTTTAGCATACTTTCCAAGAACTTTATAAGACTTATCTTGATTCACACGTATATTATCAAAAAGTTCTAATTCACTACTGTTTCTATCGTACACTGCTCTATCAGCAGTTATAAAATAGTTTTTATACACAACGGTCACACCACCTATTGCTTTTACGATATTTCCTTCAGAGGTCATATTCGAAGAAAATATTTCTACTTTTTCACCTGCATAAAGGCTTACAGATAAAAATAGAAATAAGGATAAAAAAAGAAAAAAAAGTTTAAGCATTAACTACTAAGGTTTTAGCACTTAAGTCATGCCAAGTTTGTCGCACGGGATTTAGTATTCCCCACAAAAATCCAAGGTATAGTAACATCTCACTAATCACTCTAATAATTCCACGATTTAGTGCTACTAAAACATTTGGATTATTCAGTGTTTTAATTTCAATCACTCTTATTTTCATTGCTAACTTACCTAGAGTTGCTCCATACTGCATCACAAAAAAACTTTGGTAAATTATTTTCATCATCATAAATTCTAAAACAAAACTATTTGTCAGTAAAATTATCTCTTCCGTGGAGCTTGCCTCTGCAAATGAATCCCATAAAGCGATAATAAGGATAAAAGAAAGCAGTATTTCATCTATAAAAAAGGCTACAGCTCTTTTGTTGTTTAATGCTAAAGTAATCTCTTCATGATGGAGACGTATTAGTAGTTCTTCATTCAATATCTATAATCCTATAGTGCTTGATAAGCGATATCAGTACGAATCTTTTTACCGACAAAATGAACTTGTCCACATCGCATATATGCTCTATCCCTTGCTTCTTGAATAGTATCACCAAGCCCTACACAAACTAAAACTCTACCACCACTAGCATATAAAACACCATCTTCTTTCATTACGCCCGCATATGAAATATGAGTGTATTTATCTATTACCTCATGATGCACCGTATCCTCAACTATTTCAGCTGGTAAAGAACTTGAGTATGGATAATTAGCAGATGCCATTACAACACCTACTGCATACTGCGAAGAAAATTCTACATTTATCTCTTTTAAACGGTTTGTAGCTGCTTTATGAAACATCTCAGATACAGATGATGTCATTAGAGGCATAAGAATCTCACATTCAGGATCTCCGAAACGCACATTAAACTCTAAAGTAATTGGTTCACCATTTACAACCATAATTCCGATAAAGAGGACACCTTCAAAAGGTGCACCCTCTTTTTTCATACCATCTAAAGTAGGACGGATAACCCTGTCTTTTACTTTTTGATAGAGTTCATCATCAACTAATGGTGTTGGAGCATAAGCCCCCATTCCACCGGTGTTTGGTCCTGTATCTCCATTACCTATACGCTTATGATCTTGTGCTGCTTGGAGTAAAATATAATCCTCACCATCACAAATTGCGAACATAGAAAGCTCAAAACCATCAAGGAATTCTTCAACGATTACTTTTTTTCCAGCATCACCAAAACTTTTTCCACTGAGCATCTCGCCAATTGCTTTTTTTGCCTCATCATGACTCATTGCAATGATAACACCTTTACCACCACAAAGCCCATCTGCTTTTACAACTATTGGTGTACTAAGAGTATCAGTAAACTTATAAAGTTCTTCAATACTATCGGATTCAATATAGGCAGCTGTTGGAATATTATACTTAGCTAAAAAATTTTTCATATAAACTTTTGAGCCTTCAAGTTGTGCAGCCTCAGCTGAAGGACCAAAGATAGTAAGACCTTCTTTTTTAAAAATATCAACAACACCATCAACTAAAGGTGCTTCAGGACCAACTATAGTTAATTCTATCTTGTTCTCTTTTGCAAATGTCGCTAAATCATTATAGTCTTTGATATTGATATTAGTACCTAAGTTCTCAGTTGCTCCATTTCCAGGTTGAAAAAAAAGTTCGTGTTCTTCTTGCTCATTTTTAATTGCAAGTCCTATTGAGTACTCACGTCCACCACTACCTAAAATCAAAATCTTCATATATTGCTCCGTATAAAATAAAAAAGTATTTATTCAAAAGATACACATCTTTTGAATAAATACTTTTGTGATAGAAAACCCGAGTAGCCGTTTCGCATTTGGCTTGGTTCTAAAAGCCGAATTTGGGTGAAGAGAGAGCTCACTAACGGCGGCATCTTCTCGTATATGTTTCCATAACTCAAACGAAGGCACTGACTCACGAAAGCTCTACTAGTTCACGAATTGAATATGTAGAACCCTCATTGGTGCGATTATTCGTACCACTCAGATTGTCTATATATAATTATACAAAAGTTTTACTTGATTTAGTTTTATGGTTATTTAATTATAATACAAAATCAATAAATAATTAAGGCACCATACATGAGTTATATCCCATTAATTGCACGAGTCGACTCCCTTCCTCCCCTACCTGAGTCAGTTTTAAAGATAGAATCTCTTTTTATGCAAGAGCAACCTGAGATTAATGATATAGTCAAAATTATTGAATTAGACCCTTCTTTAACAGCAGATATCTTAGCAAAGGTTAATGCTCCTTTTTATGGATTTTCAAAAAATATCATTTCTATACTCCAAGCAGTAACTCTTTTTGGTGCTAACCAAATCCGTTCAATCGTTCTTTCTTCAAGTATAAATAGATGTTTTGACATTGATTTATCACCCTATGATATCTCTACACTTGAGTTTTCAAAAATTAGTACTATGCAAAGTGAACTTCTTTTCCAATGGTATTTGTCGATTGATATTAATATAGCACGCACACTTACACCAGTAGCATTTTTAATGGAAACGGGAAAAATATTAATCGCGAAAGAGCTTTTACAAGATAAAAAAGAAGACGAATTTTTATCTGACTTAATGCGCTATCATGATGTAGCCTATGTTGAGAATATGCACACAATGATGACTACCGCACAAATAAATGCTCTTATTTTTAAACATCTTAATTTAAATGATACATTTTGGGAGTGCATGAAGTATTTAGATGCAGAAAGAGAAGTACCAGAACATATGAAAGAAAGAGTTTTTGCACTTCAGGTTGTTAGGTCTGCTGTAAATATTCAAGAACAATTTACTGAACAGTCTCTTAAAAAAGCAGTAGGCTTACTTAAAGGTCATAATTTAAATACAGATTCATTTCTTCGTATTTCAAAACGCTTACAAAAAAAATACCTAGATTAAGTCTCTTTTAGGTATTTATCTATATCTTTAAAAAGTTTACTTAAACTTGCATCATAGAAACTGACAAACTCCCTCCAGTTACTTCTACTCCCCTTTTCAAACTCATACTCCATAGTAGCTGCACTTTCGCATAAGTTATAAGCTCCAATATTCAATGCAACATCTTTGATATCCATTGAGATACGTCTAGCTTCTCTAAAGTTTTCCGCACTACACAACTCTTCAAAACGGATCGCTGAACTTATATACATACTTGTAAAATCATTTAGTATAGTTTTATAAAACTCAACATCACCATGACATCTACCTAAACCTACACTTATGGAGAGTTCATTAAAACCATCTTCATCTTTAGAATTGTTAATATAAATAAGATTCTTATCCACTGAATCTTTATTCTCACAACTTAGTGTATCAAGTATTTTTTTATAAAATATATCGATAATAATTGGTTTTGCGATATGCCCTTGCATACCACTTTGCATAGCTTTAGTTATCGCATCATCCATTACATCACCAGTTAATGCTAAAATAGGAATATTATTGTACTTACTTGTTTTACGAATCTCTCTACTAGCTTCATAACCATTCATATTTGGCATATTAATATCCATGAGCAGTAAATCAAAAGGAATGTCTTTTTTTACAAGGTCTAGTGCTTCTTGTCCATCATCTACAAAAGTCAGTTCAATCCCTGTTTGTGCGAGCAGTCCCATAATTACTTTTTGGTTTACTTCATTATCTTCAGCAACTAAAATTTTCTTTCCTGCCATAGCTTTTAGCTTATCTTTCATCGTAGTTTTACGAGAACGTTTGTCTAAATTTTTTGCAACATATAAGTCTATAATCATATTTAATATACTCTGTTGGGAACACGGCACTTGAATATAAGAATCAACTTCAATATTTTCAATTAACTTAGAGTCAATATTGCTATGAAGTTCACTTAAAATTACTAATTTTGTTTGTGTCACAACTCTCATTCTCTTTATAACTTCCATAGCATCTACTGTTAAGTTGTATTGATTTACTATGACAATATCAAAACGCATCGCATCTTCAAGGACTGCATCTTCAAAAGATGGAATCGCATTTATAACATAATTAAAATATCCTAAAGCCTTAACTAAAGGAATTACATTTCTGTTTGAAGAATCAACAATAAGAACATTTTTTTCTAGCATTGATGAAGATGGAAGTCTGTACTGTCGTTGGTTAAGAGCATCTTTAAGTGTAAAGTTTGCAGTAAAACTAAAAGTAGTTCCTACATCCTTTGTACTACTTACATGTATCTCTCCTCCCATTAAGTCAACTAACTCTTTTGAGATAGAGAGTCCTAAACCCGTCCCACCAAACTTTCTACTTGTTGACTCATCTGCTTGATAGTAAGAGTTAAACACACTTTGTACTTGTTCATCAGTCATACCAATCCCAGTATCGGAGATAGAAAACTCTAACTTAAGTCCATCAGCAAAACTAGAAACTTTTTTCACACTAAGTGTCACTTCACCATTATTTGTAAACTTAACTGCGTTTCCAATCAGGTTTATCAGTACTTGTCCCAAACGCAGGGAATCACCAATAACTTTAGATGGAACTTCATGTGATACATCCATTCCAAGAATTACACCGTTTTTCTTAGCTTTAGCAACATTAACACTCAAAACATACTCTAAAATATCATCGATATTAAACTCTATTTTTTCAATTTTTAATTCACCTGCTTTTATCTTTGAGACATCAAGTATATCATTGATAAGATTGAGTAAATGTTGTGAAGAACTTTCTATTTTTTGTATATAATCACTCTGTATTTTTGTTAAGTCGCTTTCTAGTACTAAATGTGTCAAACCCATTATCGCTGTCATTGGTGTACGTAGTTCGTGACTTACATGGGAGAGTAATTTATCTTTGGCATAATTATCTTCTTTGAGTTGTGTCAACTGCTCATCTAGAATGAGTTCTTTATTTATATAAGCTTCTTTCTCTTTTTTTATGCATAAAAGATAATAAACTAATACTAGAAGTATAATTAATAAAACGACTAATACTATCTGATAAGTATATGAACTTTTACTCTCTTGCATCGGTTTCACAGTACTTTTAATTTCTTTTTCAATGGACTTTATCTGTACTTCTAAACTCTCTTTTTCATACACTTCTTCAATTATACTTTGTTTTACAATCTTTACTTCTTTCTCTTTTTGTACTACTTGGATTTTAGATATACTAGGCTTTGTTACTTCAAGATCTTGACTGATTAATTCTTGTGGTTTTTTTTTCAATTTTGTCACATAAATATCTGTGTATTCTAAACGCAGGGTATCTAAAACTTCTTGAAGTGTAACTCTATCAGTAAAAGGTTCAACTAAAGTAATATAAAAGGCACCCGATTCTCTAGCTTTAAAGATAAAATCATTGGCCTCTTGAAGTCTTTTTATATTTTCATGTTTGGTAATAAAAAGCTTAATTTCTTTAAGGGAGTTTTCTGCATCTACTTTTGAGGGAAAAGACCCTACTCTGATACTTCTAATATACTCTGCATTTAAAGTAGTCGCTAATAATATACATGTACTTAGTAACAAAAAAAATCTCATAACATCCCTTAAACTCAATTGCTTTAATTATAACGAATTAATTATTTTTAAACAACTTGCAATACTTGGTTCAGTAGCAACTATAGGCTTAATACCTGTAGGAAGAGCTTTTTCTGTTGTCTTCCCAATAACTATCACTTTATAGTCTTCATTTAATTTATGATACTTTAGAAAACATTTGACACTTGAAGGGGATGTAAATATAAGTATTGCTTTTGGTCTAATTTTAAGAGTTTTTATATTTAAAGAACAGCTACTCTCATAGACTACACTTTCATCTATACAATATCCACAATCACGTGTTACTTGTGCAAAATTAGAGGCGACTTCTGTTGCTCGTAAATAGAGCCATTTTGTATCTTTTGGATACGAGCTAATTATCCCTGATAAATTATCTCCATAACCATGTCCTACCTCTAAAATCTTTCCATTAGCCTCTTTAAAACTTAAAGCTGTTGCCTTAGAGATACAGAGTGCTTGTTTTTCTTTATAATCAGCATAGTTATATTGACTTAAAGCCTTAACTGCTTGTTTTGAAGTTAGAATAAGATAATCATACTGGGCAAATTCTATAGAAGGTTTTAAAAAAGAGATTTCTAAGGGATTGACATCAATTGTATCAGGATGAGAAGAGGTAGAAAAAAGGTAAGGTTTCATCGGAGAAGAGAAAAGTTCTCTACTCCCACTCAATTGTCGCAGGTGGTTTACTAGAGATGTCATAAACAACTCTATTAATCCCATCAACTTCATTAATAATTCTTCTAGAAATTCTTTCAAGAAGGTCATGTGGCAAGTGTGCGAATGTAGCAGTCATACCATCAACAGCTTCAACAACACGTACACAAGCAGTGTTATCATAAGTACGGTTATCACCCATAACACCAACTGATTTAACATTTAAAAGTACTACAAATGCTTGCCAAGTTTTAGCATAGTATCCACTCGCTTTTAACTCATCAAGTAAAATAACATCCGCTTCACGTAAAATAGTTAAATCAGGAACATTCACATCACCCATAATTCTAATAGCTAAACCAGGTCCAGGAAATGGATGACGGTTTATCATAGCTGCTGGAAGACCAAGTTCTAAACCGATTTTACGTACTTCATCTTTAAAAAGTTCACGTAAAGGCTCGATAAGTTCAAAATCCATCCAATCAGGAAGACCACCAACATTATGATGAGACTTAATAACCTCAGAAGGACCATTTACAGAGATAGACTCAATAACGTCAGGGTACAGTGTTCCTTGAGCAAGGAACTTAATACCATCGTGCTTTTTTGCTTCTTTTTCAAATTCTTCTATAAAAGCATGTCCAATAATTTTACGCTTTTGTTCAGGGTCTGAAATCCCTTCAAGTCTCCCTAAAAAGTTATCAACAGCATCTACAGTAATCAAAGGTACTTTGAGGTTGATTTTGAAAACTTCTTCAACCTGTTCTTTTTCACCCTTTCTTAAAAGACCATTATCAACAAAAACAGGAACAAGTTGATCACCTATCGCTTCATAAAGCATTGCGGCTACAACCGAGCTATCAACACCACCACTAAGACCACAAAGAACTTTACCAGTTCCTACTTTTTCACGAATCATCTTAATTTGCTCTTTTAAGAAGTGCTCCATTTTCCATTTTTCAGTTACTCCACAAATATTTCTTGCAAAGTTACGAAGCATCAAGTAACCCTCTTCTGAGTGTTGAACTTCTGGGTGAAACTGCATTGCATATACACGTTTTTCTTCATTTGCAATAGCTGCATATGGAGAATTCTCAGATGTTGCTATAGGTGCAAAACCCTCAGGAAGTACATCTACCTTATCTGAATGCGACATCCAAACAATTCTATCTTCATCACAATCAGCTAAAAGTGGAGACTTAGTCTCTAGTTTTAACTCAGCTTTACCATATTCATGGTGGTTTGAGCGAATTACACTTCCACCAAAATCAACTGCAATACGTTGCATACCATAACAGATACCAAGCACTGGAATATCCATAGAGTAAACACCTTGGTCAACTTCATATGCATCTTCGTTATAAACAGAAGATGGACCACCACTAAGAATAACACCCTTTGGGTTTCTTGCTTTAATATCTTCTACTGAAGTATGGTAAGGTAGAATCTCACAGTAAACTTTATCTTCACGAAGACGACGAGCTATAAGCTGTGTATATTGAGAACCGAAATCTAAAACTATGATGCTAACATTTGTCATATAAATGCCTTTTAGGGAAATGGAATAATTTAATTATGAAAGGATACTACAAAAAAGATTAATATTTGGTTTACGAAAGGATGAAAGAAGAAAAAATATCTCCAACAGAAGTGGAGATATTTAAAGCTTATGAGTGAGGGATATACCATCCAAGTATTTCATATTGAAAATACCAAACAGAAACAGAAACTACATAACCAACTAAAATAGTCCATGCATGTTTCATATGTGAACCAAATGTATATATACCATGAAGTCTACCCATAACACCAACACCAGCAGCTGAACCAAAAGAGATTAGTGAGCCACCAACACCAGCAGTCATAGTAACTAGCATCCACTGTGCTAATTCCATGTCAGGAGATGATTTTAAAATCGCTGACATAACAGGAACATTATCAACAATTGCTGAGAGGAAACCTACTCCAACATTTGCCCACATTGGACCAACAAGGCTATACATATCATGAATGTATGAAAGAAACCCAAGATAGTGTAGTGCACCAACAGCTGAAAGAATACCAAAGAAGAAAAGAAGCGTATCATTTTCAACTTTTTGCATATTTATGTATATATTAAAAGAGTTTGCACCTTTTTTTGTAAGAAATACAGAAAAAAGTTTAAGTATAGCCATACCAAACATCATTCCCCACATAGCAGGAAAGTGGAAGAACTGGTGTCCTAAAACTGCTATTATAATTGTAAGTACACCTAAATAAGCCACACCCATTCCACCATCTAAAACAACAGGTTTTTTCTCTGTTGCTGCATCAAATGCAGGCTGACCTTTTGGAACTGACATACTAAGTAATGTAGCTGTAACTAACCAACCGAGGATAGAAGCTGGGAAAAGGAATAAAAAGTCTATAAACTCACCCTTATTTGCTGTCCATGCCATTAGAGTAGTGATATCACCAAATGGAGACCAAGCACCACCAGCATTTGCTGCAACAACAATGTTTATTGCACCGGGAACAAGAAATGCAAGGTTTTTCTTATCAATTGTATAAAGTACAGTTGAAAGGATAAGTGCCGTTGTTAAGTTGTCTGCAACAGGAGAGATAAAAAATGCTAAAATACCTGTCAACCAAAAAAGTTTTTTATATGTATAACCCTTAGATACAAGTTTGTATTTCATAAGATCAAATACACCACGTTCTATAAGTGTTTCAATATATGTCATAGCAACTAGTAAGAAAAAGAAAATTTCTGCAATCTCTAAAATCAAATGTGATAGTTCATCATGTAAAGGATCTGGATTTAAACCATTTATTGCATAAAAAATTCCTATTAACATAAACATAAATGTACCTGCGAACAGGGCTGGTTTAGCTTTGTTTACTTCATACTTATCTTCAGTTGCAATAAAATAATATGCAATTACAAATACAGCTAGACTTAACCATCCAACCCAACTAGTAGCCAAGTTTATTACTTGACCCTCTATTAACACATGACCCGCAGCTATTGCTGAGTCTGCCATTGAACTATGTTCCATTATATTTCCTCTTGTATTGTGTGTACACCTATCGATTTATCTCTTGAGAGTGCCCCGAGGACTATCTCTTTAGCAGTTAATAAGCGAAATTTCAACAGTGTACCTATTTTTTCATTCAAAAGAACATTAATTGACTCTAGTGCATCATTTAACCCTCTTTTTGTACGTATAATAGAGACATTTTCCCACATTATACGTCTGAGCTGATTTTTTTTCGCCTTATCTTCTTTAAGACTCATTATATTTTCTGATACCTCAAACTCTAAAAATTCTTTTTCTTTTGTATCTAAAAGAATCTCTTCGACTGCTTGTGCGGCAAAAACTAAACCTTCCAAAAGAGAGTTGGAAGCAAGACGATTTGCCCCATGAACACGAGTTGAAGCAACTTCTCCAATTGCATACAAGTTTTTCACACTTGGGACTCGACCTTTTAAATCAGTTCGTATACCACCTATAGCATAATGAAATGCAGGAGATATAGGAACTCTTGCATGTGGCACATCATAACCCATACCTTTTAAATAATGAGAGATATTTGGAAAACGATGTTCAAAGTATTTTTCATCAAAGTTTTTAAATACTAGATAATTATTCATTCCTGTCTTTTTCTTATGGAGGTAGATAGACTTACTTACTATATCTCGTGAAGCCAACTCTCCACGTTTATCATAATCAAATAAGAAACGCTTTCCACTTTCATCTTCTATAGTTGCACCCTCACCTCTTAGAGCCTCTGTTAAAAGCATTTTTTGGGCATTATCGCTATTTACAAAAACAGTTGGATGAAACTGTAGCATTTCCATTCTATCAAGAGCTATTCCTTTCTCAACACATAAACCCTGAATATCTGCACTGATACAAGGAGCATTCGTATGATACTCATATAAAGAACCCACTCCTCCACTTGCAATTATGATATCTTTTGCATAAATATTCCTACTTTGTCTATGGTCTAAAACAGTGACACCATAACAAACACCATCTTTTATAAGTAAATCCACTACTCTTGCATTCCCAAGCATTGCATGAGGGTTATGCGAGAGTAAAAAGTAGTGTAAGTATCTCCCCGTTGCATCGCCACCAGCATGAAGTATTCTCTCACATGAATGTGCAGCTTCTTTTGTGTAAAGTAGCTCTCCATTTTCATCAGTATCAAACTTAAAACCATTTTTTACTAAATCATCAATAGCCTCACGAGAAAACTGTGAAAGAACTTTTACCGCATCCTCATCACATAAACCATCACCGGCATCAAGAGTATCTTGCATATGGGCAGGAATATCTGCTGTATCTCTTGCTAATGCCACTCCGCCTTGTGCATAAAATGTATTACACTTAAAAGTTTCGCGTTTATTAATTATAAGAACTTTTTTATCTTTAGGTAATTTCATTGCCGCATAAAGACCAGCAACTCCAGCTCCAATTATTATCACATCGTATTTAAACATTATTCACAACTCTCATTATTTTCATTTTTGATAATTTCTTTATTTTTTATAATAAACTCGATATTTTCATCACCCTGAGGTGCTTCTTCTTCATAATATGGTGGGGCCTTGTATCCACAACCACTAAGACTAAACAAAAAGATTGCTATAATTAGTATATGAAAACTACTCAAGACATACTTACTTCTATTCAACATAAACCTCAATTTAAAAAAATTTTACACCACAAGTGTATCAACAAGCTCCTTTCAACAATTCTTCCTGCTATTAGAAGAAACATTAAACATGGATATATTAACAAAAATGTCTTTTATATTATTATAACAGCTGCACTTAATAAATATGACAAGGATAATATTATAAAAACCATTAAAGGTGTTTTAAATTCTCCCATGATTCTAAAATCTGAACGCTTTATTGAGTGTGACGATATGAATATCGAAGATGTAATAGTTTATATTGACCATAAACCAAAAATTGCGACCGACTTACATATTACTTGTACACATACAATCACTTACACAGAAAGAGCAAGTGGTAATATAAAAATAGATATCAAAGATGAGAAACTCCATGCCCTAGCTCAAAATATACAAGAGATTATTAAAAAAGAGCACAATGAATCTTCTTGAAACTATAAAACAACTACCAAATTCACCTGGTGTTTATCAGTATTTTGATAAAGATGGACATATACTCTATATTGGTAAAGCAAAGAACCTTAGTAATCGTGTAAAAAGCTACTGGCAATTTACTCCTGAGTTACAAGCGAATAAAACACTCTCTTTACGTATTAAAAGAATGATAGGACAGACAGTATCCCTAAACTATATTGTCGTCAATAGTGAGCATGATGCTCTTATACTTGAGAACTCTCTTATTAAACAACTCAACCCAAAGTATAATATTTTACTCCGTGATGATAAGACCTATCCTTACATATATATTGATAACAATGAGAAATACCCTCGTTTTGAGATTACTCGAAAGATAATAAATTCTAAAGATATCACATATTTTGGTCCTTACTCTGTAGGTGCTAGAGATATTGTAGACTCTGTATATGAGATATGTAAACTCGTACAGAAAAAGTCTTGTCTTAAGTCACATAAACTTTGCCTCTATCATCAGATAGACAAATGTCTTGGTCCTTGTGAACTTCCAGTAAGTAAAGAAAGGTATACAGAGGAAGTAGATTTAGCAACAAAACTTATTAAAAATAAAAATGTACTTATTAAAAGTTTACAAGGAAAAATGGAGTTTTATGCACAAGAGATGCGTTTTGAAGAAGCGGGAGAACTCAGAGATAGGATAGAGCGAATTAGTCGTTCAGAGATTAAGAGTGAAATTGATTTTGCAAGTAATGAGAACTACGATATTTTTGTTGTACAAAACTCTCTAAGTCGAGCAGTAGTCGTGAGAATTTTTATGCGTAATGGTAAGATAATATCTTCTTCACATGATTTTATAAATATAAATGAGAGTTATTTTGAAGATGAACTCTATTATCGAGCCTTACTGGACTACTATAAAGAAGAAAAACCACCAATCATCGCTCCTATACTTATAGCTAAAGAAATTGAGGGGCTTGATGCTATACAAAAGCACCTTACTGGTATATTTGAGAAAAAGGCAAATATTTCAGTGCCTCTACGTTCTAAACGCAAGGACTTAATCACACTTGCCCTCTTAAATGCAACAGAACTTCTTAAACGAGATAAGAAAACAGACCATACTAAGATTCCATTAGAGATGCAAGAACTATGTACTTTAGAAAAGATTCCCTCTAGGGTTGAAGTCTTTGATAACTCTCATATATCTGGTGTTGCAACTGTAGGAGCAATGATAGTCTATGAGGATGGTAAGTTTGATAAAGGTTCTTACAGAACTTATCATTTAGATGCGAAGGATGAGTATGGACAGATGCGTGAAACACTATCACGTCGGGTTGCAAGTTTTAGTAAAAACTCTCCCCCTGACTTATGGATACTTGATGGTGGAGCTACTCTCTTAAAACTTGCCTTAGATATCTTGTCTTCAAATGCAATCAATCTTGATGTTATCGCAATATCAAAAGAAAAAATAGATGCCAAAACACATAGGGCAAAAGGTAAGGCAAATGATATACTTTATACACAAAGTGATATTTTTAGACTTCAAAATAGTGATAAACGATTACAATGGGCACAAAATCTAAGAGATGAAGCACATAGAAGTGCCATTACATTTCATAAAAAAACAAAACTCAAACTTGATAAAGAAAGTAATCTTCTTAACTTAAATGGGATATCACAAGCAAAAGTTCAAAAACTTCTCAAAATATTTGGAACTTTTGGTGAACTGAAAAATGCTTCATTTGAGGAAATAAGTGCAGTTTTAAATACAAAAGATGCAAAAAACATTAAAAAGTTTTATAAATAAGTATTATTTAGCTTTGTTTATGATATATTTATATGGATTCTAGTTATTTAAGGTTTTTTAATGGAAAAAGTGATACCAATAGACAAAGAGTATGTATACCAAGGCGATGTAATTATAAGTCAAACTGATATAAATGGTTTGATTACATATGCAAATCGTGCTTTTGCTCAAGCTTCAGACTATAAAATAGATGAGCTGATGGGGAAACCCCAAAATATAATTCGACATCCGGATATGCCAAAGGTAATATTTGCAAAAATGTGGGAAACAATTGCAGGTGGACAAGCATGGAATGGTTTAGTCAAGAACTTGAGGAAAGATGGTATGTTTTACTGGGTTGAAACGGAAATCATTCCTATTTTTGCAAAAGATGATACTGAAATCACTGGATATATTGCCGTTAGAAAAGAGGCTTCAAGAAAAAACATCAAAGAAGCCCAAGTGACATATAAAAAAATGCTAGATATGCAAGAGTAGGGGTAGATATATGCTAATTTATAATTTTCAAAAAGAGTTTCTGGGGATAGATGAAAAAGATCTTAAAACTTTAGGTTTTCAAGACTTAGCTGGACTTCGCATGGAAGTAACAGATTTTGCTGACTTGTTTGTAAAAACACCTGGTTTTGTCCATAACTTTAAGCATGTCCACTGGATTGACTTTATTACCTGTGCCGAATCAAGCGAAGAATCAAAAGTTATTATCAATGTGAATAATAAAAACTATAAATGTGTACTACAAATTAGTACTACATATTTAGTAGACAGTCCTTCATCTAAAGCCTACATAATCAATCTCAATAATTTAAGAGAACTAAACTCTAGTGAGAGTGAACGTATATCAGGTGATATAACAACGAGAAGATTACCACAAACTACAGTTGAATCCAAGCAAATTTTCAATACACCCGAATTAAGTGATGCATTTGATATAAATAACATTGAAGAAGAGCTAGAATCCAATCCAATCATAAAAAAAGATCCGTATGAAACACCAATTGAAATTGATTTAGCTGTTGAAGATAATAGTATCGAAGAAAAGGAACTTAGTAGTAATGCAGCTAATGCTTTAGAAATAGATGAAAACCTCAATTTAGATGATATGAGTTTGGACATAGACTTTGAAGATGATCTTTCAGTTACACTAGAGGAAGAACCAGTAGAACTACATATTCCAGGAATACAAACAGTCAAAGAAAATTTTGATAATGGTTATATTTATGATCCAAAAGTAGCTTCGGACGAGTTAGGTTTACCACTTGATTTAATCGAAGAATTTATTCAAGACTTTATAGGACAAGCAAAAGAATTTAAAACGAACTTATACAAAGCACTTGATGAACAAGACTTAGATACTTTACGAATCTTATCTCATAAACTCAAAGGTGTTGCTGCGAACTTAAGAGTAGAAGATGCTTTAGAAATGCTAACTACAGTAAATATATCAGACGACTTAAATAATATAGAAGAAAACCTTAATACCTTCTATAAAATTATCTCAAAATTAGCGGGAGAAGAAATCTCTGTAAAAAAAGTGGTAGAAGCAGCAGTGATTGATAAAGTGACACAAGAATCTCATCAAGAGATAGAAGCAGACATGCTTGATATCTCTTTTAAAGATGAAGATGAACTTTATTCTGACCTAGTAGAAACTCCTGAGCAGCTTCTTGAAACTTTAGAGATAAAATCAGATGAGGACTTAAGAGAAGTCCCAAAATTTGAAGTATCAAATAGTGTTTATTCTAAAGAAAATATTGCAAATGAAATTGGAATAGATGCTCAGAGTTTTAATGAACTTTTTGATGACTATACAAAAGAAGCTCATGAATTAAATAAGTCTATACAAAGTGCTATAGAAAATGATGATTTACAAACTTGTAAAAATTCTGCCTTAAAACTTAAAGGGATGAGTGATAACATGAGACTTACAACATTTTCAAATGATCTTGAAAATATCATCCATGCAAATAGTACACAAGACATACAAAACAATTTAAATAACATAGTTACTGCAATAGCAGAACTATCAAACTAAAAAGGGATTTAATATATGCAACTAGGACTTAAAAATCGACTTAGACTAATCAGTCTTCTTCCAATTGTAATTCTAATCTCTATTACCAGTTATTTCGTTTTCAACTCTTATGATAACTATGTAACTGCACAATTACTCCAAGATAAACTCTCAGAAAATAGAGAGCTTAATAAACTAGTAAATAACATCTCACGTGAACGTGGTATGACAGTAATGTATCTAGGAAACTCTTCACCAAACACTCTTCGCTCACTTGTCAAACAACGCGATGTAGTTGATGAAGTTTTTGAAAACTATTTGCAACATGTCAACAATGAAGAAGTTTTACATGACCATTCAAATGGCATGGAAAATTGTCATACATGTACTAATGTTAAATCAATTCAAACATATATAGATAAGATTATTACAACCCGAAATTTAGTTGATGAACACCAAACAAACTTTAAAGATGTATATGAAGATATCTATGGAAAAACGCAACATGCTGTAATTGCACAGCTTGAAGAAATTACTTCTAATCAACTTGATTCAGAGATCAATACATATGCAGCGCAATATATTTCATTGGTACGTGCAAGTGAATATACTTCTGATGAGCGTGACTTTATCTCTTTTGCTATTGCCCGTTCTACAGAATTTGAAGAAGAAGAAGTCAATGAATGGATTTCACTAATTGCAAAAGCAGATTCTCTTAATT
>FPHF01000026.1_pt1 | contig 29842 bp, 32 predicted proteins | sample 1057241 | NCBI WGS metagenome assembly FPHF01 (sample SAMEA4473298, study PRJEB15554) | hydrothermal vent metagenome | biome: marine basaltic hydrothermal vent biome; feature: marine hydrothermal vent; material: water | place: Pacific Ocean | collected 2011-06-14/2011-07-23 | depth 1709 m | reverse complement strand
TTCTTTTTTTGCTTGAAGTTGGTGTTTACTTATTTGAGTGGCGTTTGAGTCTGTATTTATCCACTCTACTTCATTTGTTATATCTTTAGTTGTGTTATTTTCGTATATTGCAATGGCGTTTATACTTGTGTTTTTTTCTATGTTTAGAGAGTTGTTTGTTATGCTTAGAGTTATTGAGATGAGAGTGTCTGGACTTGTGTTGTTTGAGTCTCTTAGTTTTTGGAGTGGTTTTACTATAACTTTTATAGTTCTAGTATCTATCTTAGAGTCTGTAAACATTTTTACTTCAAAGAGAAGTACCATCTCACCAGATACTTGAGTCCATGAGTAAGAGTCTGCTTCTTCACTTGAAAGACTTACATTTTCTGTACTAAGTGCTTCGACAGTCCCTTCTTGTACTTTTGGAGAAGAGCTAATACATCCTGAAAAAACTAGCATTAAAGTTAGTAGAAAAGTTGTTATTTTAGTTTGAAATTTCATAGGTTTTCCTTGGGTATTTTATTATTTATTTTAAATAGTAACTTAATTAAAAAAACAGGGGTTTAAAAACTCATCTTTTTTGATGATAAAGACATATAGACCCTTTGGTATTTATTTAAGAATTAGCAATCATATAATAAAATATTATTTTATATTATTATTTAATGATTGTATTCAGAGAGGGGGGGGGGTGAAGTGTAACTATTTGTAGTAGATTTATGGATATAGCACCGAAAGAATCGGTACTATTAAGTTAGTTCTAGTTTTTCAGACCGATTAGAGTCTGTAAAAGTTGATCTGAAGTCGTAATCGTTTTACCATTCGCTTGGAAACCACGCTGAATGATAATGAGTTGTGTTAAGGCACGTGAGAGGTCAACATTTGATGCTTCAAGAGCAGATGACTGGATAAATCCACGTCCTGCTGATGCAGCTGTACCGATAATAGGGTCACCTGAATTGGCAGTTTGGTCATAAACATTTCCACCTGCAGCTGAGAGACCTTCATTATTTGTAAACTTAGCCATACCGATTTGTGCTAAACCAAAAGAACGACCATTAGAAAATGAACCTACTAAAGTACCAGACTGATCGATTCTAATTCCTATTAAATCTCCACCTGTAAAACCATCTTGAGAGATACCTGAAGTTGAAGAACGACTATCAAAAGATGTCATACCGTCAAATGCATTGGCTGTACCAAAAGAGAGTCTCACTTGCTGATCTGGGGAGGAACCATTGTTACCAGAAAACGAAAGATTTGGTGGGTTAAATGTTGCTAAAGAACCATCGTTATTAAAACGGATTGTTCCTGTTTTTTCATCAAATGGTGCAGTTGTATCTATTGTTGCAGGTGCTGGTACTGAAATGTTTATAGCCCATGTACTTCCTGTTGCTGTATCGAGTGCAGTTTTTCTAAACTCCATTCGTATAGTATGTTTAGAACCTAAAGAATCAAACACATCAATAGAACTTGAATGAGTTGCAGCATTAAAACTTTGTGAAAAAGCCTGCCCTCCACTACCTGCTGGAAGTACTGAGTTTAAAGCTTCCATATTTCTTGTAAAGCGTGTGTTATTTGTTATTCCGGCAGCTGAATAACCAGTGATAGCAAGATTTATATCATAATCATCATCTGCACCACCCGGATTTGTTATAACAAATTTTCCTTGGTCATTAACAATGATTTTAATATTACTCTCTACAATAGCATCTCCATCATCAACCTGTGCTTTAGCCTGTTGCTCCATTGCATAACGAAGATCAGACATAGTCGTAAATGTCTTATCAGACCCTGCACCTGTTGCAGCTGCTGCTGGATCAAACTGATATCTATAGGCTGTTGTTACTGTCGCTGTAACTAAACCACTATTATCATTTGCACCTTTTGTATAACTAATATTTTTTGAAGCAGTTGCACTAGAATTTGTATTAGTTAAATCTATTCTTGGGTTACCAGAACTAAGGTTTAATGTTGCAGAGACACCTGTAATAGATGATTGTGCATTAATAGCTGAGATATATCTATTTGCATTTTCAGTCGCACTTTCAGACCCGGTAGATCCACTCGTAGTTATCTGTTGAGTTGAGCCATCATTAAGTGTAAAAGTGATGTCTAACTCATCATTAGTACCTGTACTTGCTGCTACATTCACTGTACCCGCCTGACTTGCACTAATAAATGAAGCCCATACACCTTGACCTTTTTGAAGAGAAAAAGCCTCTCCTGTTTCGTTAAACATAACACCTATATTGCCAGAAGAGATAGTATTACCACTTGCATCAACTGCATCTCCTGTCCCTGGAGTTGTTACACTTGGAGGTGTACCAGTTGCCACTACATATGCAGGAGAAAAGCTCTCTATAAGTGGCCCTGAATTAAGATTTGCTTTTAAAACTACTTCTGAAGTTGGTGAGGCTGGAGTTGTAAGTCCGGGAGCTATATTGATACTTGTAATAGGTGCTGTAGAATCTACCTTACCTGTTACAGGATCACGTAACCACCCTTGAGCAATGAAACCATTGTTATCAACAAAGTTTCCACCTGCATCAAACTTGAAGTCACCTGCACGAGTGTACTTATAAGTATTTCCATTATCTCCTGAGATGATAAAAAAACCATCTCCTTGGATTGCAACATCTGTATTTTTATCAGAATTTTGGATAGAACCTTGAGAAAAGATACGTGTAGCTGAACTTACAGTAGAACCAAGTCCAATTTGTACAGGGTTTTTACCACCAAGTTGTCCTTGAGGTGCAGTTGCTATAGCCTGTGTCTGTGCTAAGAGGTCAGAGAAGTTTGCTCTTGAGTACTTATAACCTACTGTATTAACATTCGCAATATTATTTGACTCTATGTCCATCGCCACTTGTGAAGATTGGAGACCGGATACACCGGAGAAAAGTGATTTTAACATTTTAAATCCTTTATGAGACTCTCAAAACAAGAGAGCATTAGTAAAGAATATATAGCACAAAGTGTGCCAACTTTATAGGGGAATTATTAGCCATCCATGTTGAGAGCTTTTTGCATCATCTGGTCAGCTGTTGTGATTGATTTTGAGTTTGCATCGTATGCACGTTGGAGGATTATAAGTTCTGTAAGACCGTAAGATAGTTCTATATTAGAACCCTCAAGAGAGAAATTTACAACTTCTGTACCATTTATATTATTACCATTTTCATCTTTACGAAACAGTGGAACTCCACTATTTGAACTTGCACTAAAACGAGTACCATTTACCCGGTTAAGTCCTTGTTCATTTACAAAGTGAAAAATAGCAATTTTACCAACACTACTCTGCTCACCATTTGTAAAAGTAGCGATTACTTCTGCATTTTTATTGATAGAGTACCCTACTAAATCTCCGCCGATTGTACCATCGGCGACACTTGAAGCAGAAACAAGAGGAAGGTCAATTGAGACGACTCCATCAAATCCTGCTCCTAAGTCTATTGCAACAGCCGCTCCATTATTATTAATACTTGTTAATGTGTTTGAAGAGATTGCGCCTGATGCATCAAATGTAACATTTCCAACTTGAGTATCATAAATAGTAGCACCATCTAATGACTGAGTAGTCGCTGTAACAGTATACTGGTTGCCTGGTGGGACTTGAACAGCATCTTTTACAAACTCTAAACGCAGTTGATTTCTATTGCCTAAGGGGTCAACTACAGCTGCACTCATAGTAATAGGTTCGACTCCAACACCAAGGTTGCCTAAGAATTTTGCTTGTGTAGATGCTTCTGCTGGATATGTAAGTGATTTTGGAAAGCGTAGTTTTTCTTGTGTTGCCACTTCGGTGAGTGCGATTTCATCTATCTTACCTGTTAATACATTATCAGCACTAATATTATTGCCCTTTGTGCCTAAGACATAAAAACCCTCTTTTGTGACCAGGTCACTATTTGAGTCAAATCCAAAAGAACCATCACGAGTATAAAGAGGATCACCATCACCAGAAACAGCAAACCAACCCTCACCGAGGATAGCAAGATCTGTACTTCTATCTGAAGGAGCTAAAGTACCTTGTTCTCGTACCATACTTGTTGTTTGAACCCTAACACCTGAACCAATAGAACCGCCAGATACAGTTCCTGTTGCAATTGCATCTTCGAACATACTAGCGAACTCTGTTGTATAACCTCTATATCCTACAGTGTTAATATTTGCAATGTTATTTGCTAATACATCAATACCTACAGAACTGTTTTGAATTCCTGAGATACCCGTATAAAAAGCTTGAATTGCCATAATAAACTCCTTATCTACTTATAAGTACTAATATACTTCTACTATGTCTGCTAAAGGAACATAATTAGAACCAAGTTTTAAAAATGCTTTTCCATCTTCAAATCTAACTGATTCAATTGGATAAGCACCTAGTCTTGTTGACTGCTCTTGACCACTTGTATCTAAATATTTTGAATTTACTCTATAGATTCCACTATCAGAACTTGCACCTAAAGCATTTAAACCATCCCAAGAAAACTGATACACACCAGCATTAAGTTGGTCTGCTCTTGTTCCATCTGCATTTTCAGGAAGTTCTATAGGGATATCTGCTACAAAATTATCTTCTAAATCAGTAATAGTCACAACTCCAGACTTAATGTCTTCAGGAAAGTACACTTCAAATGAAGTATTTGCACCCTCTGTATGAGAGACAGCATCACTTCCTAAATCAGCACGTTTTCCAATAGAAGAGATAATTGAAAATTCTTGTGAAGAAGCTAATGATGCAGAAAGCTTTTCTAAAGCATCATTTGTATTTTGTGTTGACTCTAGAGCAGCCAGTTGAGAAGTTTGATTTAAAATAGTTTCTGAATCTGTTGGTGCTGTTGGATCTTGGTACTGTAGTTGTACCAGGAGTAACTTTAAAAAGTCATCTTTTCCTAAAATTCCAGCTGGATTACCATCTTTTGCATCTGATCGCTCAGCAGTTAATGCTGCACTTGCACCTGTTGAAGTGATTCCCATAATATATCCTTTAAGCGTAGTGTGGAACTACAATTTCCAAAGAGTTTAAAATCTCTTCGTTTGTTTCTTCATTTGTAAAGTAGTTATACTCTTCTTTAGCCTGTCTCTCATTTTGAGAGTTTCGCTGTTGTTGTCCAAAACTACCTTGTTCTGAACTTGATGAGTTGTTATTAAAGTTTAATGTAGCATTATTTATTCCACTATTAGAAAGCTGTACTTTTAAATCATTTGCATTCAAAACTAGAGCATTTATTGCAGCATTGTTAGAACTGATATTTATATGTAGATTTTTACCACGTTGGACTACTGTTAGTTCAATGGAACCGAGTCTTTGAGGATTAAGTGCCACTTTAATTCTAGTAAAAGGAGACTTATAATCTTCAATAGCCGTTTTAACATCCCCAGACAAATATTTAGTCATCTGTTTTGCTTCATTAAGTTTTATCTCAAAACTATCTGCTTTTGCAATATTTAATCCATCTAACTTTTGATTTTGTGTACTATCTTTTGTCTCACCTCTTAAGAGAGACTCTAAAGATTTATTCACATCTCTTGTAGCTTCTGGGGCTAAGACCCTCGCTGTTGCTACTGAAAAGTCAGATGTAAAACCTTTATCAGCTTTAGCAACTGTTTCACCACGAAGTAATAACTTTAATGTTTCATCTGTTTTTTTCTTAGGTACATTTACTTCTAGGGTACTTATTTTTGTATTTACAAGTTGTTCTGTGGTTATCTCTTTTACACTTTGTGCCTTAAACAGAGGTGTAGCTTTTATCTCTTTAATAAGCTTCTCTGCTTGCACCGCTACTTTAGTATCTATCTTTACATCTGCTTTTACTTGTTGGGACAGTTTTTCATTTATTAGTTTCTCTGGTACATCTGATGTTTTTAGACTTACTGGTACATTTTTTGGTACTTGCTTGCTAATTACCTCTGCATCAACTTCTAGGCTGTCTCTCACGGCTGTTCGTACCTGTACTTTTGATTTTATCTCATAAGTATCCTCTTTTAAAGGAGTAATAGTCTGTATTGGTTGACTTTGGGCTAGTGTACTCTGTTTCACCTCTTGGAGAGTTATTTTACCAATATCAATTCCAAATTTCTGTGCTACTTGAACTAAACCTTTGAGTGTTTTAGGAAGATTTGCTATCTCTGCTTTTTTAAAACCCTCACTAGAGATTATCTTATTTTTGAGATACTCTTTTGCATCTTTTATAAGAACTTTGATCTCTTTAGGTGTTAAGTCTTTAATCGCCTCAGGATTGAGTTCCAAAGGTAATTTACTAGCCTCTTTTTGCTCTCCTTTTAGTAACTCTAGTAAAGAAGTTGTTTTTGTACTTGATGCTTTTGTGTCTGCAGACACCTCTCCATCAAGTGCTACAACGAAGGCACCATTTTGGATAATTTTATCATCTTTTTTTGTACTCACACCACGAAGAAGTTCGGAGAAGGACAATCCTATCTCTGGGCCTTCCTCTTTTGGTGCTAAATTTAGAGGGGAAGATGTCGCAGTAGCCTGCGTTTTGCTCTCTAATGAAATCATCTTATACTCCTTGTTTCCCAATATATACCGGGGATTTTTAGTAAATACAGCATATATTGTTCCATTTACTAAAACTATTGTTAGTCTTGCCGATCTTATGTAAATGAAAATACTCTCTCTCCTTCTTTTATCAACTCTACTTTTTAGTGAGCATATTTATGAGAAAAAAACCTCTTTGGAAAATAGAGCAGCAATGAAAAATGAGAAGATAAAATGTAGATGGGTTTGTGACAAAAAAGTGTATAAAGAACAAAAGATAGCAGATGCCATCTCTTTTTATAGAGATAGTAAAAACTATAAGTTTAAGAGTGAAGGTTTTAGTAGTTTCTAGTAAACCTATCTAAACAGTGTAGGTCATGCTTTAAAAACCGACTTGTACTGTCTTGCATATTACTCATTAGACTTACAGCATCTTCACCATCTGATGGGTATGCAAGTAAAAAAGCATCTAAATGTTTTGCAAAAAAATCATCAAACATCTTTTGTACTATCTCCGCACCATACTTATCCGTATACGGTAGAACAAAAAAGTAATCTGATCCATCATGTACTATAGAATCTGATGTTCGAAGTATTTCTGCTAAAGATGCATCTACAACATCTGGTGCTATGCCCTCAAAGTTACAGTATAAAAGAGTAAAACTCTCAGCACGATTTTCATCAAGTCTCGCAGAGATCCCCATGTTCAGACTAATCAGTTCTTTAAAGTTGTCAAATGAAAAATGTATTCCAGCCATGAAGTTACCTTAAAATTAAATTGTCTAAAGTATAGCTAAAATTTATGAAATACTACTAACTATTAAATGCTACAAGTACACCCTGTTTAAGTTGTGCGATTTTTCCACGAAACTTTCTTATATAAAAGGCTTTTTCTTCAAAAGAGATATTTTGAGCAAGGTTTACTTTTCTAAGTTCTCTTGCATAATACCGTGAAAGAAAAGTAATAAGCTCTGCATTTAAGGCTTCCTCATCTTGAAGTACAACTATACTCTCATCAACTATAATAGACATAAGTTCAGGTGCATCAGTTTTTCCCGCTAATGCCAAAGAGAACTCTCGTGAGTGAAACTGAAGTAAAGAGGGATCTAGGACATCAAGTATCTGATTTATTAACTCTGGTTTTTCTATAACAGTTTTTATAAGTGTTAGTTCCCAAAAATCCTTATGTGAGTTCTTTTGTATAAGTGGGGTATTAGTATTTTGTTGATTACCTGTGTTTAGTTTTACTAATGATGGAGAGATTCCCATTCCACCTAAACGCGAAGCTAGATATGTTTTATACTCTTCTTGGAGTAGCGGAGAGAGTGTTTTTAAGTAGCTTATTCCCTCTCCCATACAGGACTCTTTTTCCTTAGGGTTTCTTAAGTCGTAAAGAGAAAGTATGCCATCCAAAACAAACTCTATAAAAGGTTTAGGATCTCTAAACATATTTGCCAACTCTTCAACTCTTCCATCTTTTACCATATCAGCAGGATCAAGTCCTCCCTCAAAAACTACAACTCCTCCGTTAAAACCACTTGCACTTAAAAGCTTAGAAGCTTTAAGCGCTGCCGCACGACCAGCTTTATCTCCGTCATAGGCCATGACAACTCGTGGAGTTCCTTTACGCAGTAATGGTAAATGCTCAACCGTTAAAGCTGTTCCTAAAGTTGCTACTGCATTATCAAAACCTGCTTGATGGAGCATAATAACATCTAAATAACCCTCTGTTATGATAATCTCTTGTTTTTTATAGAGGGCTTGTTTAGCTAAATGGTATGCATATAAAAGTCGCGACTTGTTAAAGTAAGGGGTCTCAGGAGAGTTTACATACTTAGCTTGATGCCCAGTGATAGTACGACCACCAAAACCAACTATACTTCCATTTGCAGAGTGAATGGGAAAAGTAACACGTTCAATAAACCGAGCATATGTTTGATTCCGACTTGGTTCATATCCTACCACACCCATATCTATAGCCTCTTTTATAGCAAACTGTTGTGCACGAATATAATTAAGTGTGCCGTTTGAATCAGGTGCATAACCAATACCAAACTTCTCAACACTACTCTCATAAATACCACGTTCTTGCACATAAGCATTTGCTGTTTTATGAGTAGTCAGGAGTGTCTGATACCATTCGTTAAGTCTGTCCATAACTTGTGAGCGGGGTTTGTTATGTTTGTTATCTGTGTGTGTGAGTGTAAAATTATAGTTTTCAGCAAGTTTTTCTAAAGCTTCAGGGTAGTTAAGTTTTTCATATTCCATAACAAACTTAACACTATCTCCACCCGCTCCACATCCAAAACAGTGATAGATTTGTTTTTGAGGGCTTACTACAAAAGAAGGAGATTTTTCATCGTGGAAGGGGCAAGGGGCTTTAAAATTTCCCCCTGCTTTTTTAAGCTCCACATAGTTCCCTACAACATCAACAATATCGAGTCTGCTTTTAAGGGCTTCTATGGAGTCTTGTGCAATCATAGATGTATTATATCTATGATTGGGTTAAAACTCTATTGGTAAGATCTTTATTTCTAATCGTATTCTATACCGCAAGTGTTAGTGAAGTCTTAAATGTCACACCTATTTTCGACAAGATTATTTAAATCTAAAAAAAAGCTTGTTCCTGTATTTACAGTACTGCTTAATCTAATGTTTATTTTAAGCTCATCACAGAGTTTTTGAACTATATGTAGCCCTATTCCTATACCTCTCTCTTGTTCTTTATAAAATCTATCAAACACTCGTTTTGGATTTTTTATACCCTTTCCAGTATCTTTAATCTCCAAACTACCACCTTTACAGATAAGAGTAACCATTCCTAATTTAGTATTATATTTAGCAGCATTACTTAATATATTGTCAATAATTCTACTAAAAGCATCTCTATTTGTTCTAAGAGAAATAGCAGTATTTACATCCATTACAAAACGAATACTTTTAAAATTTACTTCGATTAAAGAAATCCTATCAGCTAGTAATGCACTAAGATTAAAACTCTCTTGTTGACTTGTATGATTTCTTAGGTAAGAACGTAAATGAGATTGTAAAGAGAGTATATTCCCCACACTATCTTCAATTCTTTGTATCTTTTTGTTCTTTGGTAGTTCTTTTTTTAACATAGCAGCATTAAGACGTAGTGTTGAGAGTGGAGTATTAAAATCATGCAAAATATCTTTAATAAACTCTTCGGTAAGTCGAAGGGCATTTCTAAGTGGTGAAATTGTATAAATTGAGAAGCCTATAGATAAAAGCAGAATTACAAATACGACTATAATAAACTTTAGAATAAAATCCCATAACAACTCTTTTATGATTTTATTATAAGCACTTATTGGAAGATATATTTTTAAAATATTCTCTGTTGAGTTTGGTATGCTAAAGTAAGCACTTAGGGCATCTTTTTCTTTATACAGTTTATAGAGTTCGTGCTTATCTGCACTTGCAAAGTCTATCTGGTACTCTTGACATGATAAATCAAAACTACAGATTCTCATCTGCGAAAAGATAGTATCGTCTACAACCTCTATCTCCTTTTTATAGTCCACAAAAAAAAGTGCACTCACTAAGAAAAGTTGCGAGACAAAAAAGAGAATAAAACTTTTAAGTATAGACTCAAGTTCAACTTTTTTCAAGTATATATCCTATTCCACGTAGATTTTTAAGAGTGACTCCAGTAGTCTGTTTAAATTTATTTAGAGCAACTCTTAGCCCTGCATCAGATGGACTTTGTAGACACTCCATTAAGATGGACTTCTCTAGTACATTACCAATATTGGTAAAAAAGAGGTTACATATAGATTCTTGTACTTCTCCTAAGGCTATAATTTTTCCATTTTTATAGAGTTCTTTATTATGTGGTGTATAGACTAGATTATTGTACTCTATACTCTGAGTCCCCAGACCAAGTTTAGCATCAACACGAATCAAAAGTTCCTCTGGAAAAAATGGTTTCTTAATATAATCATCTGCCCCGATAGCAAAAGCTTTTGCTATAGAGTTCATATCTATGAGTGCACTAATAAAAATAGCAGGTGTAGTGTCTGAAGCATCCCGAAGTGACTCTAAAATATCCAAACCACTCATATCGGGAACATTTATATCAAAGATATAAAGTGCATAAGAGTTTTCATATGAAGCATCTATAGCATCATTACCAGTAAAAACCATATCAACCTCATAACCACCATCTATAAGTAACTCTTGTATGGTCTCTGCTAATGCTATATCATCTTCTAAAAGAAGAATTTTTCCCATAAACTTTTCCTTAAAATAAGTATCCTAGCCGTATAGAAGCATAGTTTTCACTCGCACTCTCACTGATCCCTCTAGCATATGAAAATGTACTAAACCAATGCTCATTTATTCCATAATAGGCATAAAGTGATGCAGTCTCTATGTCTTCAACAGTTGTATAAATACTATCACTTGTATTATATGAGATACTTGTATATAAACTATCACTCATATAAAAACCTATACCACCACTTAAAGCACTTGTATTTTGATAATTAATCTCTTGTGTTGTATTGTCATCATAAGTAACAACAGTATCATCATCATTGATAAGAGTATAAGAATACCCACCAAATAAAGAGACTTTAGAGATAGTATAACTTAAGTTTATTGAGCCTGTATAATCCGTTTTATTATTATTAAGACTTGTTTCGTATGTAGGTAAGAGTGCGCCTGCACCTACACGAACTGATAAAGAGTCAAAGGGTCTAAACTGATAAGCAGCACCAACAAAAGAGTCGTTCAGACCTGTATTTGTATACCCACTAGCACTTGTTAAAAAGTATGAAGTAGATGCTTGGAGCGAGAAATTTTCATAATAGTAGTCAACCTGAATAGTTGTTGAATAAGTGTCTGTAGCATTTAAAGTCTGATAGTTAGAGTCCGAGTAACTGGCCCCTACAATAATATCTGCCTTATGTGGAGATACTAAGGACTTTGTAGTACATCCATTTATATCTACTAGTTGTGTAAATGGTGTATTAGGACACTTGTCAAAAGTATCTTCAACCCCATCAAAATCACTATCTATGTAAGCAAAGAGTGTACTTGAAAAAGCTAAAATACATATAACAAATAAGTTTTTCATTATATTTATCCTTATTTATTGTTCATAAAACTGCCACCTGAAGACGGCTTAGTACTTTGTGGCCCACTGACATCATGTAATACTTGGTTTCCAGCTTGATTCTGGTTCATATTCTGATAGTTACTTATCTGCTCACTATTTTGCATCTGCATTCGCTCTGCTTGGTGCTGAGGAGTATCTGGTTTTACAGCCATTTTTGTCTGCATTTTTGAAATAACATGTGAACGTTCTTCTTGATTCATCTCAGAAATATGCATCTTAAATGCATTCATAAGCTCTACTCTCTCAGCTGCAGGTGCATTTTTGATTTTGTCTATTTGTGCATCAATACTGATAGCATCATTTACCTCTGCGAAAATTGAAAGATTCACCATTAATAGTATAAAAATAATTTTCATTTTTATTCCTTTTTGTTTTGTATCCTTGTATTATGACATAGAAGTGTTAGTGAAGTGTATGCTACTTCACTAATGTCAATTAACGTCTTCCTTGCAGTCCTGAGAAAGATGTTCCATCCTTAGTATAAGTACCACGGGATACACCAACATCGTATTGGTTTGCTACTTGTTGTTGATTCATATTTTGATCTTGTGTTATTTCTCTAATATTTTGCATCTGCATTTCACCTGCATACTCTTTGATTTGAGCTTGTTTATCTTCTCCCATATATACACTATTTTGCATATCGGATGACATGTGTTTACTCATCTCTTGTAAAGCAATTTCACGTGCTTCTGGAGTCATTAAAGATATTTTTTCTTTCATCTCATTCATATTTTGTATGCGTTCTTGTGTTTGTAAACTTTTCTCGTTTGTTTGAGTATCAGTAGCATCTGCTAAACCTAAAGTTAATCCACCTAGTAAAACTAGTGTTAAAGTAATCGCTTTCATTGTGTGTTCCTTATGTTTTGATACTGGTATTATCACACAAGAGTGTTAGTGAAGTATTTGTTACTTCACTAACAAGGGATTAGTTTTTTTTCTCATGCTCACAAGAATGCTCCTTTTTATAAAAAAGTAGATAGGTAGAAGGAAGGATGAGTAATGTTAAAAGTGTTGAACTTATAATACCACCCGTGATAACCACTGATAGCGGGTACTGTATCTCACTACCAACACCTGAGGCGAAAAGTAGAGGTAAAATACCAAAGAGTGTAGTAAAAGCAGTCATAAGAACAGGACGTAAACGTAGGAGTGTTGCATCTTTTAGTAATGTTTTTAATGCGACATGAGGAAACTTTACTCGTAACTCATCGATGAAACTAACAAGCACAATACCATTAAGTATAGCGATAGCAAAAATTGCCAAAAACCCTACAATAGCCGAAACAGAAAGGTAGATTCCGCTCACAACCAAAGCGATAATTCCACCAATAAATCCAAAAGGAACATTCACTAAAATAATCATTGCTTTGCTTAAAGAATTAAACGCAGTAAAAAGCAGTAAAATAACTAAAAGAATTGTTATAGGAATAATCACCATTAACTTCTCAGTTGCTTCTTTCATGTTTTTAAAGTCTCCTGCCCAGCCAATATAATAACCAGTAGGCATATTTACTTTGTCCTTAATGAGTCTATCTGCTTCAGCTACAAAAGATGCGACATCACGACCCTCTACTTCCATTGAGAGTACCATGTAGCGACTTAGGTTCTCGCGTTTGATAAACGCAGCACCCTGTTTAATCTCTATATTACAAATCTGATCCAGTGTTACCAGTGCTCCTGATTTTGAACGCAATGTTACTTTCTTTATAGATTCTACATCTACTTTAGCATCTTTGATTTTAGCGACTATTCCAAAACGACGGATACCTTCTATTTTCTCACTCACAGGCTCTTCACCGATACCGTTACGAATAACATCCATAACCTCATCAACACTTATGCCATAACGAGCAAGTGCTAAATAATCTGGTGTGATTTTTATCTGTGCTTGACCGAGTTGAGACTCTACTTCCATATGTTCAAGTCCATCAACTGAAGCTATGGCAGCTTGAATCTCTTTAGAAATCGAGTCTAAAACTTTTTGATCATCACCATAAATCTTTACAGCAAGTTCGGCTTTTACACCCTCTAAAAGTTCTTCTATTCTCATAGCTATAGGCTGGGTTGGCACAAAGGCCACATGAGTAAACTTATGTTCTAAGTCTTCATTCATTGTTTGCGTCAAGGCTTCAAGGTCTTCAATACCCGGTTTAAGAGTCAGAAGAACTTCCATATAATTTCCCTGAGCAGTCTCACCTTTTTCACTTCTTCCTATCATCGATAAAACTGAAGCCACTGAATCAGAGTATGTTTTTAGTATATGTTCTTCAACCATTTGAGCAGTAGTTATCGACTGAGTAAGTGCAGTTCCTGGAATGGCTATAACACGGTACATAATCGACTCTTCGTTAAGTTCTGGCATAAACTCACGGCCTTGTTGCAAGAGTACAAACACGAGTCCAAAGAAAACAATACTCACAGCTATTAAAACTTTTTTTGCATTATCCAGCGCAAACATAAGAAGTGGAGTATAGACTTTTTTAATTTTTTTCATTACCACATTTTCAGCTGAAGAAGTTGGTTTTAAAAGTAGTAAAACAAGAACTGGAACTAAAACTAATGCTACTAACAAAGAACCTAACATTACAAACACAATATTAAGAGCCATAGGTGAGTAGAGTTTACCCGCTAAACCATCAAGAGAAAGAAGTGGTATAAATACAGCGGCAATGATAAGTACTGCGTATGTTACAGGAGTTGCTACTTCTTTAGCAGCGGCTGCAACTACTTCAATCTTGTTTGCATCAGGTTCGTCGTGGAGTTTTCTAAAACTATTCTCCACTATAACAATGGTTCCATCAACTATCATACCAACCGCAATTGCTAAACCACTGAGACTCATTAGGTTAGCTGTAAGATGATAATAGTCCATCAGTAAAAATGCTATTAAAAGGGAAATAGGTAGTGATAAAATAACAATAAATGCACTTCTCAACTCAAATAAAAATAAAAACAAGACAATCGCAACTAAAATAATTCCACTAACAAGTGCGGAAGTCATAGTGCTTACAGCCTTATGAGTTATTTCTGTTCTATCGTAGATAGTCTCTATACTCACACCATCTGGAAGTGTTGTATTTACAGTTTGAAGTTTCTCTTTTATATTTTCTACTACTTTCGCTGCGTTTGTTGCTGTTCTTTGAAGAACCATACCCATAACAGCTTCACTTCCATCTATACTCACAGCACCAAAACGCGGAGCAGAACCAGGGATAACTACAGCTACGTCACCGATACTTATAGACTGTGCAGCACTACTTTTAAGAACTGTATTTCGAATATCATCAAGAGTTTTATACAAACCAGCACCACGAATAAGATACTGCTCTGAGTTAAACTCTAAGTACTGACCACCTGCTGCTTGGTTTGAATTTTGTAGAGCACTTATGATATCCGCATATGTGACGTCAAAGTTTTGAAGTTTTTTTGTGTCGATGAGAACATTGTACTGCTTCTCTTGACCACCCCAACTGATAACCTCTTCAACACCACTTACAGACTTTAGAAGTGGAGTTACTATATACTCTTGCATCTCACGAATTTCTCTAAGAGTGTATTTACCTGTACTATCTTTTACCTCATACCAAAAGACCTGTCCTAAACCCGTTGTATTTGGCCCAAGTTGCGGTTTTCCCCAGCCTGAAGGAATATCTATAGAAGTTATACGTTCACTCACAAGTTGGCGTAAAAAATAGATATCCATCGAGTCTTCAAAAAAGATACTCACATATGAGAGTCCAAAAATGGAATTTGACATGATGAGTTTTACCCCAGCCATGCCTGATACAGCTGACTCTATGGGGTAAGTGATAAGCTTTTCTATATCTTCAGCTGAGTTACCAGGGCTTTCTGTATATATAACAACTTGTTTTGGTGTTATGTCTGGAAAAGCGTCAACGGGTATCTCTTGATAAGCTTTAAAACCAAATGCAGAGATAGCGACAAATGCGACTAATACCAGTACTTTATATTTGAGCGAAAGCTCTATAAGTTTATCTAACATACTTCGCCCCTAGTGCCCGTGTCCGCCGAGAGAGCCTCTGAGTATCATAGACTTAACATAATAAGCCTTATCACTCACATACTCCTCTCCTAACTCTAAACCATTAACAGCTACATAGTCTTCATCACTAGCAACTATTTTGACAACTGTTAAAGTGTAAGGTGCTTCATGCTCTTCAGGATGCTCACCTTCGCCCTCTTCATGATCGTCGTGACCTTCTTCCTCACCATGTTCATCATGTTGAGCTTCTCCTTGATCTTCCATCTTAGGAACAAAAACTACCCATTCGTTGTTAAAAAAACTAAGTGCTGATTTTTTCACGGCCTTGTGCTCTAAGGCATTGCCAAAATAAACTGTAGATTTGAGGTAAGTATTTAAAAAACTACTACTCTTTGCGTTACTTCATCTACATTTGGAAGTATTTGAGTTATGTGTGTCACTATCTTTTTTGAAGCATAGTTTACTACTATTTTATCGCCAATATTTACCTTTGTTGCATACTCAAGAGGCAAAAATGATTTTATATAGTAGGCTTGTTTTTTTACTATACTTACAACAGGTTCACTTACACTAACTGAAGAGTGTAGTGGTTTTAGTAGTGCAGAAACTGTACCTGCACTATGTGCATACAAGACAAAATTTGATGTTGCTTTTGTGAGTATGTTTGGCTTAATTCCAAGTACTTCAAGCTGTGATTCTAAGGCTGTGAGTTGTGCATTTATCTCACTACGACGAATCTCTTGGTTATTTAACTCCCACATAGAAGTCATACCCTTAGTATAAAGACTTTTAGTAGCCTTGTAATTTTTATCTGTTGCATTTAACTGCTTTTTTAGAGCTAAATAATCAGCTGACATTTTTGAAACTACAATAGACTCTATAAGAGCTACCTTCTGCCCTTCTCTCACCTTTTGTGCAGGTTTAACATAGTACTTTTCTAAATGCCCTGCGACTAAAGAAGTGATGGACTGTTGTGCATTTGAAAGCTGGATTACCTGAGCATTTAGCTCAACTGATTTGTTAAAAGTATGGACTTGTACTTTCTCAACTGGTATTTCAGTTGCAAAAATTGCTGTTATGAGTGTCAATGATACGAATAATAATTTAGTCATTATATGTTCCTGTTAAAAAATTATGTTCTATGATGTTTAACTCTTGAAGTAGAGTAATGTTTAAAAGATTTGCTTTTGTCTGTATGAGTTGATTTTTTATAGTTTGCAGTTCTATCAGGTCTATACTTGCTATTTTATACCCCTCTTCATACATTGCTAAAAGTTCTCTTTGTGAAGTCAGAAGTTCTTGTGAAGTCTTTTCTACCTCTTGGAGTGTTAACACAGCATTATTAAGCTCAAGAAGTTTAAACTTAAGCTGTTGACTCAAGTTTTCTGTCATAAACTCAGCCTTGCTTACTTGGAGTTTTGCTATGCGCTTCTCTTGGCTTTTAGTGTTAAAAATCACAAGAGGGATATCTACTCCAACTCTTACTATGCTTTGATTCGGTTCTTGTTCAAACTCTCCAACTAGGTTAATCCACTCTAGCTTATTTGCATTGAGTGCTGCGTTTGCACTTGCACTTTTTAGAGTTGCACGAGAAAACTCTATCTGTGCATTTGCCGAGCTGTCTATACTAGATGAAAGAGTAAATACATAGCTTGCATCTACTTCTATCTCTTCATTTAATCCTCTAAAACCCATCAGTCTATAATATGCTGTAGTCTTGGCAACTGCTGTCTGAGCTAAAGAGTTTTTTACTCTTTGTACATCTAAAGAAGCTTCAATTGAACGAACTCTTGCGATCGTTCCACTCTCATAACGCTCTTTAGAAATGTTCGCGATATTTTGTGCGATAAGAAGTTCTTCTTGTGCTAGTTGTTGTGCCAAAATAGATCGTTTGTACTCTGCATACAGAGATGAAAGCTGTAGAACAAAGTTCGCACGACTCAGCTTTACACTCGCTTGTGTCTGCTCTTTTTGTGCTTGTGCTAAACCTTCACGACTACTTGAAATTCCCCAAAGTCTTATGGGTTGAGAGATGGCTGCACGATAACCTATCGCACTATCCCCAATATCTGGAGAAAAGTTTGAAGCCTCTAATGAGAGTGTCGGATTTTTATACCGTGTTGTTAGATTAGCCTTTTGATCAGCTTGCTTGAGACTGAGTGCATTTGATTTAAGTAGTGGACTTTTTTGTAAAGACTCTGCTAAAAACTGCTCAAAACTTTGTGCTTGCAGGGGAGCTACTAAAAGTAATGCCCCAAGAGTTGCAATGATTTTATATATCATTGTATATCCTTTATTTATAATTAGTGTTAAAGTTAGAAAATTATGCAAAAAAAATGCATATGTATAGGTAGGTGCTTGTTTAAGAGTTTCTAGGAGGTATTAAAAAAGTTTTTGTAGCATCATAATCATAAGAGATTAGATGTGAATAGGGCATCTCATTGATTTTTTGTGTTTGTGTAAGTTTTATGGTTTGTGGTATTAAAAATGCAAGATGAAAATTTGCATGAATATTGCAAATATCATTGGGTTTATCTAAGTGCACAGCTTGAGAAAATTCTTCAACATACTCACTTACTTGGCACTTGTGAGTGTCAAGCATATCTATTGCAAAGGCATGAACTACTTGAAAGCTCATAACAAACAATAAAACTAAAGTGAGAATATTTTTTTTCATAATTGTATTATACTCTTATCTTAGTTCCAAGACTTCATGATACCCACGAACTTCGCATAAACACTATTCATGTGCTCTTTAAAGTCTTGGCTTGCATCTATTGTATGCATAACATCATTAATATTTACAGTGCTTAGAACTGTTTTACCGTTCTCTTCATACACTGAGATTCGACATGGTAAAAAAACAGACATCTCAGGTAGTTCATTCATAACATCTTGTGCTGCTTTTGGACTACAAAGCTCATACCCAGTGATCTCTTGGTTTAAGTCCAGTCCTTTACTCTGAAGTATCTTTTGGAACTCATAAGTACCAAGAACTCCAAAGCCAGCTTCTTTTGCATGTGCCATCATCTCGTCTTTTACAGTTTGCAGTGGTGTATCTGTTGTAATTTTATATATCATGAAATTTCCTTTTTTATATTAAAATACTACCATAAGTATAGTTATCTCTACATTTGTAATTAAGTCAAATATAGCTAAAATTACTCTATAGTAATAAGATAAAGGAATCAATATGTCACTTACGAAAGAAGAAATAAACAAAGAAGCGATAAGTACTTTTTTAGCCTGGAATGCCATCACGCCGGAGACAGCAATGGGCTTTCATAAGTTTGAAGTAGCGTACCATGTCGGGGATGAGAGAATATTTCGTGAAATGACCCCTGTAATTTTTAATATTCATACACCATGTGATATACATGTTGTCTTACCTGAGATAAATGACATTGAATTTGAAACACAATTAAAAATGACACAGCAGACTTTGCACTTTGATGATGATAATGAGACACTCGTAATTACTGGCGATGAATCAACAAAACATAATCAAAGTTATAAAATACTCATTCATAGTCTGTATTTAGATTAAAAGGACATTATGTTCTTTAGTCAAATGCTCATTTAGTAATATCATTTTTGTTACTATATTTTGTTAGGACTTCTACGTTCTGGTAAGCTTAACTTAATAATAAAAGTTATTACAATTGGAAATATTAACCATTTTGAGATTGCGACAATAGAGTGAATGAAAAATAAAATTTCTGAAAATTCGATAGGATTATTTATAAAGAATAATTCAAGTGTATTTTCGATCCAATCAAGTAGTCCAGCGATAAAAGGCAAATATATTATTAATTTATACTTTGATATGTTTTGCATTGATTTTTTAATAATTAATGCTGAAAGTATTGAAGCAAAAAATATCGAATAGCTTAAAGCATAGAGATAATCTGTAAATATAAATTGATTAAACTTCTCAATTCCTATATGTGTCCAACCATTTATAATATCAATTCCAAGATCTTTATTAAATGCCAATTGTAGGGCAAGTACATCCATTCCATTTTTTCCGTCAATAAATGGGTTAACAATAAACATTACAACTGTGAATAGAACTAATGTTGTGACAGTTGACATAATTACAACTCTTCTCTTACCTAATATATTTAACATGCTTTCTCCTTTTTGAGTATTGAAATATTATCTTATGTATGTTATTATGTCAAGTACATACTTAAAAGTATTATACATACTAAAAGGATACTAATGAAGATAATTTATCAAGAAAAAGAGTATGCTTGTTCTTTTGTACTAGCACTTGATATGTTTAGTGGAAAATGGAAAGGTGTAATTTTATGGCATTTAAGTCAGCGTACCATGAGATATGGTGAACTTAGAAAGGCTTCGGGTAAAATCACCCAAAAGATGCTTACTCAAACTTTGAGAGAGCTTGAAAAAAATAAACTTATTACTCGAAAAGTTTATCCTGTGGTTCCACCTAAAGTGGAATATACAATTACAGACAATGCTAAAAAGTTAATTCCAATTTTAAAATCCATTCAATCTTGGGGAAATGATCTAATTGAAAATAATGAGTGTGAGCTTATTAAATAATTTTCTGATGCTAACGTTCATCGAGAGTGATAATTTTTCCACTAGGGTAAATTATTACTCTCCTCGTATTTGTTAGGTGCATTAATCTCCACCACTTGTTAATGCAAAATCTGATTGATAACCTGCATCACTATTTCCTATATCTTTATTCTCGTTAGATTTAATCTTTATCAACCAAGGAAAAAGTAAAACCTTTAAAATAATTTTATATTTTTGCATTTTCTCACTTAAGATAATAGGCTCTTGATTTAAAAAGAAGGTGACTATTAAAACACCAAGAAATGGTATAGTCCATAAGAGTATAAATTGAATAGTTTTTTGAGTGACTTCATAATCCTCAGCTTTTAATAATCTGTATGTCGTTACAATATTTAGTAGAATTAGATAAGTACTCATATAATATATATATTCCATCTTCTCTCCTAATGGTGAAGCTGAGCTGCATTAAGTTATAGTTCAGAAAATTCACTTGCGATTTTCTGGAGTATAGCTTGATGTGGGACTCCTGCCATTTGTTGTATGTAGCCTAGCGAAATACGACAAATGCTTGGTGACCCGTTTAGGGCTCAGCTTCGCCGTTGTACGTTCTCGATCCGCGGGGACATACAACTCTTTATTCAATCCCATTATATACACTTTAGCCTAATAAATAAACAATAATACACAGAAAAAGTGTATATTTAATTCTGAAATATCCATTATTGGAACATAAATGAGAGTTAATACTCAAATATCGGACTAAAAGGACATTGTGTCCCTTAAGCTGAGCAACAATTCCCGCCATCACACTCATCTTTTTTAGCGAAATAAGGTTTAAGCATATAGTAAAGTACACAAACCCAAAGCACTACACTAGAAACTATGGCTAGGAGTGATGCTTCTTCGTGAAGGTGTACTAAGTCTTTGACATCCACGCCACTTAAAATATAATCAAGTCCAAATCCAAAAACTACTGAACCAACGATAATAGTTCCAAGGTAAATGTAAAGTGTTCTAGTACCAAGCATCTTCTTAACTACACCTATAGTTACAGTATTTGTCGCTGGTCCTGCAGAGAGAAATACAAATGCAGCACCTGGAGATACACCCGCAAGCATAAGTCCAGCAGCTATAGGAAGAGATGCCGTTGCACACACATACATAGGCACTGCGATAGCGATAACTATAATGTATGATAACCAAGAGTACTCCAAAAGTATTGCACTTAAGTTCTCAGGAATAGCTACTGTTATCAAAGCACCTAAAAGAAGTCCTACCAAAAGAGGTGAAGCTATATCACTTAGTAGTGTTCCAAATGCATAAGAGAAGGCATCTTGTATAAGTTTTAAAAAACTCTTTTTCTCCTTACTTACAGAAGAGCAACAGCTTCCACCATCATAATCTTCGTCTATTACTTCTATCTTTGGAGTTGGAACAGTAGAAAAGTTCACAGCAGATTTTCCTGCTCCATTAGGCTGTGACATACTAAAGCTAGGTTTTACTTCTTTTACTAACTCCTCTTCTGCCTCCCCATAAAAGTTCGCTAATACTCCAGCAATTATAGAAATAATCATAGAAGTGATTACACGGTAAATAGTAAAAGCCCACCCAAACATTCCATAGGTTGCTAAGATGCTATCAACCCCAGTAATAGGAGTAGAGATTAAAAATGAAAGTGTTGAGCCATTACTTGCACCACTCTTTTTTATACTTGTAGCAAGAGGGATAACCCCACAAGAACAGACAGGTAAAGGTATACCAAATATAGTCGCTTTGATCACGGACCATACAGAATCTTTTCCTAGATGATTTTTAACAATAGTATCAGGTACTAACTCATGTAAAATTCCAGCAAAAATAAGTCCAAACAAAATGTAGGGGGCCATAGCATTACTCAGATCATACAAAGCCTGTATAAATTCTAAAAGAAAATCTAACATCTAATGTGTCTCTATCTTAACACTACCACATTTAACTGTCTCTTGCTTTTTAGCTTGCTTTTTATACATATATTTAGACTTATCAGCATCATATAATAAGGCACTCACACTTGTAGTGCTCTTTTTATACATATTTTTTTGTCCATCATTCATTTGATATTTAGTTTGATAAGTATCTGTTAGACTTGATGCAAAGAGTGAGCTCATTGCTAAAACTAATACTAAAAGTAAATTTTTCATTTCTTTTCCTTTTATGCTATAATTCATATAACGATATTGTTATATATTTTAACTTTAAAAGAGATTAGATGCAAAAATTAGTTACATTGGCAAAAACTTTAAGTGATATAAATAGAGTCAAGATACTCTCCCTACTCAAACGCGAACATGAACTCTGTGTATGTGAAATATGTGATACTCTAGAACTCTCACAACCCCTTGTTTCACGTCATTTAAAACAGATGAGAGAAGCCTCACTCATAAAGTCTAAAAAAGAGGGAAAGTGGATTATATATAAACTCTCACTTGATGAGAATCTTCATTATTTACTTAATACTATAGAGGGAGATACACAAGTACTCCCAAGACTTATGAAGTGCTTAAAATAAACTAAGAGATACTTGGTCATCGTATGCTAGTATCAATTTACAGTAAATACTAGTTGTAAAGAAGATTAATTTGAAATCTCTTATTTTTATGCTATACTTTCAGTCAAATTTAAAAAGAAAGTGGGTGATGTGATATGCCAGGTATAGTACTACGCCATGATGATAACTTTGATGCATCTTACCGTCGTTTCAAAAAGCAGACTGACCGTAACTTAATCGTTACTGAAGCTCGTGCTCGCCGTTTCCACGAAACGGAAACTGAAAAACGTAAGAAATTCAAAATAGCTTCTCGTAAGAAAATGCTTAAACGTCTTTATATGATGAGACGTTACGAATCACGTCTGTAAGCGTTTAGTCCCTTGGGACTAGCGTTTATGCACAACAACTTCTAAAATTTAAATCTTCTACAAAAACCTCAAAAAAAAAAATTTACTCACTACAAGAATGACCCTTAAAACTCCATTCCTATACCTACTAATAATTGAAAATCATTTGGGTTTGGTATAACCTTATCAGATGTTTCCTTAGGATCCAAAATATAATCCCACACACCTGTGATATCCAAGTCTAACCGTGAAGTCAGTTCATTTTCAAAAGTTATAAGCATATGATGTTTATAAGTACCTGCTTCCTTATCTGTGTATGTAAGTTTATAAGTAGCTGTGAAGTCTGTAATTTTACTCAGTTCGTTTTCATACCTAGTACTAAACTCTAGTGCTGGTGAAAAATCATCAATTTCACTTCCCTCTGTAATCGTGTCATACTGAGTGTATACAAAGGCAGGGCCACCAGAAAAACTCCATGTGACTTTTTTTGTATCAATCAAGGTATAACCAACACCAAAACCTACAGTGACTTGTTCTTTGATATTTTTAAAAGTATCAGAATATATTTCACTAAAGACTGGTGTCCAGAAAAAATGTCTAGTAAGGTATCTATCATATTTTTGATTTAAACGATGGTCATTTGCCGTCTCTTGATTATCTTTAGTTGTAATACGTCCAAGATAATCCAATGCAAGTCTAGACTCAGAGGTACGTCTTTGCACATTTACTTTAGCACTATAATCATATTGATTAGTATTACCACTTCGGATGTCCAAACTTATAGTAGCTTTTCCTGACCAAAAATTACGCTCATATTCTCCATCAGGGGCAAAGGAAACTATATCTTTACGTTTAAAATCATATGTATTTTCACCTTGAATGACTTTAACATCATCATCTTTGATCCGTAATATCCCCGGGAATGAAGCAAGGTTTTCTATGTTTACACTGATAATATGATAACTCTTTACCCAAATAACATCATCAAAATCAAAGGTATACAAACCTACTTCATCACTATCAAACTCTAGTTTATCATCATAGAGTGCTTTTATCTCACCCTTAAACCACTCTCCAGATTTTGTTTTTATCCAGTCATATTTAAGAGGATTTGGAGAGACTTCTGAAAAATCTAACTGAATTTTTGTTATATCAACATTTCCAGAATTATCAAGCACTTCTACTATATCAGAATCTTTCGCTTTTTGGCGTACTTCATCATCACTTAATCCAGATTCATCATGCACAACTATAACTTCCCCAGTAGGTAATTCCTTCTCATCGTATGTAACTACAACTACACTCTCTTCACTGACGGTCTTATCAAGAAGTGTAGTATTAGAATCTAAATGAGATGCATTTAGGGAGAGTAAAAAAAAAGTTACAAAAAGAAAGACTTTCATTTATCAAAGTTTTCCGTACATTTCATTATAAAAATTAAGTGCATATCTATCACTCATACTTGCTATATAATCAGCAATAACTCTATGCTTATTTCGTGTTTTTAACTGTTTATAGTAAAATTCTGGAAGCATTTTATCATCTTCCATAAGTCCATTGTAGAGACCTTTTATAGCCTGTTTTCCTGCATACATTTTACGTACTATATTTTTATGTTGATACATTTTTGTAAACATAAGTTTTTTGAGTTTTTTGAGTTTTGTCTCAAGCCCTTTTTCCATACCAATAGGAGTAAGATTTTTTTCATCTTTTAAACGCGGCTCAGAATACTCTAAAAGTGAATATACAAGATGGTTTATAAGGTGCGAGCTAAATCTATAACGAAACATCTCTTCGTCCTCATCTCTCACACCTTCGTGCTCAACCTTTTTAAGAATCTCTCGTACCAATTCACTCTCTTTTAAATCCTCAAAACTAATAAGACCAGAGTTTACACCATCATCTATATCGTGACTTGTATAGGCTATCTCATCTGCACGATCTACTATCATAGCCTCGTAAGAAGGGTGTTTATCTAGGTTAAACCGCTCATGAATCGAGTCAGGTAAAAATGACTTATGATAAGGATATGAGTGTTTAAGGATGCCCTCTAAAGTGGCAAAAGTAAGGTTAAGTCCATCAAAATCTTTATAGCGTTTTTCTAAATGCGAGACTACACGAAAACTTTGAAAGTTATGCTCAAAACCATTAGTAAAACCATCTGCTTTTAAACATTCATCTAAGGTATCACCACCAACATGACCAAAAGGAGTATGTCCTAGATCGTGTGCAAGTGCTATAGCCTCTGCCAAAGACTCATTTAGCCCTAATGTGGATGTAATAGAACGAGCAATTTGTGAGACTTCTATAGAGTGTGTAAGACGAGTGCGAAAGAAATCACCCTCGTGGTTTATAAAAACCTGCGTTTTGTACTCTAACTTACGAAATGAAGCAGAGTGAATTATACGGTCCCTATCTCTCGCAAAAGGATTACGAAAATCTTTGTCTATCTTATGAAATCTGTCATCTCTTTTCATTATGCTTTTTTTATAAACTCTGTTTTAATAAATATTTTTGTGCCATTAACACGACCTTCAACATGACCAATATCACCTGGAGCTAAACCTATACGAGTAACTGTTGTTCCGCGTTTCGCAGTAAATCCAGCCCCTTTTACTTCAAGGTCTTTAAGGATTACTATAGAGTCACCCGTGTGGAGTTCTACACCATTAGCATCTCTGTACACAAGCTTATTAGCCTCTGCATTTACAGCTTGTTCTGCGAGTTTTAACTCATCTTCTTCAAGGTACATCATCTCAATCATATCTTGACGGCCTAGTCTGTTCCAGAGTATGTATGACATGATTTTAGCAGCTGGAGTTTCAGACCACATAGAGTCGTTTAAGCAGTTAAAATGAGACTCATCTAAATCACCAGACTCTATCTGAGTATGACAGTTAGCACAAAGATAAACACTCTGTTCTTCACTTTCATCACTAACAGGTAGTTCAACTACACTCACACCATCATCACTACCACATAATTCACATATACTACTACGGTTTGCCATTATTCATTTTCTTCTTTATCAAATTTTATATCTTTATCAGATACTTTTTTCTCTTCTACCACTTTATGAAAAGCCTTATCTGCATCTTTTTCATTATAGTCTCTACACTCTTGAGGCATAGTTACACCTGGTTCACGAGCGACTTGATCACACATAGTGCTATTTATTGTAAAGTTTGCACAAGCACTGAAGGCTAGAGCAATAAGTATTATATATTTATACATTTTTCTTCTTTATGATTAAATCTAAATATTTTTGAGGTGTCACACGCATCATCTCTTGAGCGAGCCAACGGATTTGAAAAAATGCTGCCCCACTATCACGCAGAGTAAAGTAGTTTTTAAGACTACGAAGGTTAAAAGTTACAACCATATCTACTTTTACATTATCACTGATGATGTGTTTAAATGCATCACCGACATTACGTTTTTTCTTTCCAGCTTGTAAGGCATCATATAACTTAGCACTATCTCCAGAAAACTCTTCTAAAAAGCCGAGTGAACTTTTAGCTACACTAATCGCATAAAAGTCTTCTACCTTGCCAAACTGAAAGTCTAACTTATCATACATACCGCCAATCTCAATACGGTTATAGGCTTCATCAGCAGTTACAAACATATCAAAAGTAAGCACAGTATTTATAAAAAACTCTTTACCAGCACCATGTTTTGAAGCGACATATGCATTAATAAGTCCACTCATAGTGTAACGAGTAGAACGCACAGATATAGCTTGAATACGGTGACGAGCATGTTCTTGAAGTACACCGCGAGAAGTCCCACGAATAAGGAAAGAGAGGTTTGCATGTTCTAAAATAGAGTGATGAAAGTATGCCCAAGCAAGATCATCCAAAAGTGCAGAGTCATCGATGGCATTTAACTCATCTAACATACCATCATCTGGCATCTGTGTTTCTAAGTCTTTGATAACTTGGTTTTCACTGTTTGAAAAAGAGTCATAACAAGTTCGAGCAGCAGTCTCTGCCACCCCTATACCTGTATCTTGAAGTAAAACCACTTCGGGTCTACTGTATTTTAAACCGTACATATCTTCCATAAAACCACCTAGACTTATATATGTCCTATGTTACTATAAAATAACTTATAGTTAAGAATACTCTTTATTATCTAACTATATGAGCCTTAGCACTTTCTAGACAGATCTTCTTGGTAGCATTTACATCAAAAAAGATAGAGACAGAAGAATTAGCTTCATCTTGAACTATAACATCTCCTGCTATATCTGTGCTTAATGCTCAAACCGGACTACTCTCACTTAAGCTTCCTCCACATCCACATCCACATCCACTAAAACTTAGTGCCAAAGTAGTAACTATTATGATCTATACATATTTTGTTTTCATTGTTTTCCCTACTTTATCTCATAGGTATTTTTGAAATTCATCCTTGCTTTGATATTTAACCCACTCTTTCTATCTCTAACATTTGTTGAATCAGATTGACTTTCTTTGATAAGTTTAAGAATTATCTCTCCATTTGTTTGAATTGTGACTACACTTTTAAGATACAGTGTAATGATATATTCATCTCCCTAAAAGCTGTTCTACTAGGTCTCATCACTAACGAGATACTCACAAATACCATCAAACATGCTTTTACTGATTCATTCTTTAGCGAGGCAGCAACTCAAAGGAAGCTGTGAATGCTTTAATGATGAGGGGCTAACTTATGTTATTTGTATAGACCCTAACCAAAAATACTAAAGCTCTTTAGCGTTGTACTCCATCCAAAACAGGAACAAAGTCACAATCTTCTAACTCTTCTTCTTCTATACTATCGCCATTTTTTATAAAGCGCGTGATAACTTGTTTACCATCTTTCTCCATTGGAGCGACAAGAATTCCACCATCAGCTAACTGTTCAAAGAGTTTTTTTGGTATCTCTTTTGCAGTGGCGGAGAAGAGTATACGGTCATATGGTGCATAAGACACCCAACCATTTTGTCCATCATCAGTTCGAGTGTGAATATTATGAAGGTTAAGATTTTTAAAACGTTGTTTTGCTTGAATCATGAGTGGTTCTATGCGTTCTATAGTAAAAACACCCCGAAAAAGTTGTGCTAACACTGCAGCTTGATAACCACTACCACAACCAACTTCAAGAACTCTATCTGCTCCACGGGGGAAAAGATACTCTGTCATTTTTGCTACTGTTAGAGGTGAGCTTATAAATTGTGCTTCTCCAATTGGTAGAGCATCAAGTTTATATGCACTGTGTTTAAAACCTGTTGCCACAAATGCTTCTCTATTTGTTTTAGCTATTGCCTCTTTTACCTCTGGAGATAAAGAAAACATCTTCTCTATCTCATCCGCCATTCGTGCTGTTCTGGTTGCTGTAATTTTATCCAAATTAATTTATACCTATGTTTATATATCTTCTCATTAAAGTTATATTTTTTTGATTATATGCCTGTACTAAGCAAGGCTTATTCCCATTGAGGGCCACTTCACCTTGTGGTGTTATGATTGCACTTTTCGCACTACATTCTGTGTTTAATGCATCTGCACATATCACATAACACTCATTCATAAGTGCAAGAGCCTGTGTGAGGGTTTTAAAATGCTCACTACGTGGTTTTCCCCACCATGCAGGTACTAAAATCACATCAGCACCCTCAGCCTTTATCCATAACTCTTTAAAACGCAGTTCAAAACAGATAAAAATAGCTATTTTAATGCCATCTATCTCAAAAACCTCAAAGGCCTCATCATCGCCTTCACTCATATACTTCTCTTCGTCTCCCAGTCTAAACAGTCTAGCTTTGGCTCGCTCATGTATAATCTCTCCATTATGAAAAACCTTCACTACATTAAAAACTTCACCCTCTATTTTTTCTAACATTGTTAAAACAATAGTTTTATCTTTCGAAGCACAAAGAAGTTCTTCTGTCGCATACAAACTAAAATCCGTAGCCTTTTGCAAGTTATCATAATCAAAACCTGTCAAACATACTTCATGTGCAAGTATAATAGTGTTAGTCTTAGTCTGTTCTATAAGTTGCAATAGTGTTTGAAGGTTTGTTGAGTAGTTAGGAGTTGTTTCAAAGAGTAAAGAGCAGAGATTCTGCTCCTCAGGTTTAGAAGTCATCATCAAAAGAGAGGCTACCCTTAGAGTACCTTCAAAAAAGTTTGTTTTTTGGTCATTAAACTTAGCAAAATCATCTACCCATTTGATAGGATTTTTAACATTATAAAGTTTATCAAATCCAACTGCAGAAAGTCTCTCATCTGCTAAAAACTGAATGTACTGTGCAACGATATCATCAGTAAGACCTAAAATTTGTCCCTGTGTGATGTACTGTCCCCACTCAGTCTCTAACTCTACTGCCTCTTTAAACATCTCTATCACTTCTGCTTTTAACTCGTGGGTAAAAAGTTCTGGTCGCTCTTTACGAAGTGTATTTATAAGGTTTTGAAAAAGAACTAAGTGTGTTACTTCATCGCGTTGTATAAAACGAATCATTTGTGCACTTCCCAACATTTTACCTGAGCGTGCAAGAGTGTAGATATAAGTAAAACCACTATAAAAGTAGATACCTTCTAGTATCTGGTTTGCAAAACATGCTTTAACAAAATTTGTCTCAGTTGGATTTTTTGCAAGCTCTAGATATATCTTAGCAATAGCATCGTTTTTCGTCTTAAGCATCATATCTCTACGCCATAACTCATAAATCTCTTCAGAGTTGGTTGAGATACTATCAACCATAACTGCATACGATTGTGAGTGAAGTGCTTCTTCAAATGACTGACGC
>FPHF01000072.1_pt1 | contig 29999 bp, 33 predicted proteins | sample 1057241 | NCBI WGS metagenome assembly FPHF01 (sample SAMEA4473298, study PRJEB15554) | hydrothermal vent metagenome | biome: marine basaltic hydrothermal vent biome; feature: marine hydrothermal vent; material: water | place: Pacific Ocean | collected 2011-06-14/2011-07-23 | depth 1709 m | reverse complement strand
TTATTAATGCTTTTAATAAGTTAAAAGAGGAAATACTTCATAAATCATTTCATATTGTAACAACATAGTGTGTTTAATATTATTATAGGTTAGTAATAATCAATAATACTCTATTTTATATTCATCATATGTTTTTTAGTATTTTTTGTAGCAATAGCTTCATAAGGGTCTTGGGGCCAGTAGTGGCGTTTGTACTTTCCTCTTAGCTCTTTTCGAACCTCAGCATATGAGTTCTTCCAGAAACTACTAAGGTCATATGTTATCTGTATAGGTCTCATCGCTGGTGAGAGAAGTTGTATCTGTAGGGCAATAGTATCATTGAAAATTTTAGGAGTATCTTCTAAACCAAACATCTCTTGTAATTTTACATAAAGTGCTGGTTTAGTAATATCACTATAGTCTATAAAAATATTTGAACCACTTGGCACACTTACTTTTTCTGGTGCTAAAGAAGAGAGTTTTTGTTGATTACTCCATGAAAGAGAAGCGAGTAACATTGGGTAAATATCTAAGGACTCTAACATTTTAGGTGATTTAACACTCGTCATAAAAGGCTCAAGCCAAATATCTAAGGTACCGAGTAAGACCTCATCAGATAAAGACTCCATAGGCTCATCTAAGTGTTGGTTCACAAATGCAACCCTGTCTTGTAAACCTTTAGCTCGTTTGCTCCAAGTAAGTAGTTCTAAACCTTCTTGTTTTATAAGCTCTAAAAGAAGTGGTGTCATTTCATGTTCTTTACTCAAAGCGAGTGCTTTTGAGTAGAGTTCTAGTTGTAAAAAGTGAGCGGACTCTTTTAAGTCAAACTTCTTACTCTCTTTATTGTAAAGAAGTGCCTCTTTTATCTCTATCATGTGAGCAAAGTATTCCTCTAAAATAGTTAGGTCTATAGCCATCGCAAGGTTTATAAAAGAGTCTTTTGTATGTGCATGAAGATTTGCTACAACTAAGTACTCTTCATTAAATAGTGTATCTTCAACAGATATCACAGCTCCTTTTGCATTACTCAGTTTATATCTATCATCATTTTTTGCTCTGCGTTTAGCAAGTCTATCAGGATAAGCAAGGAGAAGTAAAACAGCAATCATATCAGAGTCATAGGCCTGCTCGGATCTTGATACTTTTTGTATCTTTTTAAGTTTTTTAAAAATTAAATCAGCCTGTTTGATAACTTCTTGTGCCACAAAACTATTTATATACGAAGAGTTAAAATCTCTCTCTTGTAAATGTGTAAAACGCGATAACAAGTCACTCTCATCTCTAGCATTTTTAAAAACATCTCTTTCACCGAGTATTGCACAAAGAAGAGAAGCTTCCTGCGCATATCCCATGGTGTTTGCTTTGAGTATCATGTATGCAAAGCGTGGATGAACACCTAGTTTTATAGCATCTCTTCCAAAGGCAGTGATCTTAGACTTTGTGTCTAACATCTCTAACTTACACAGTGTTTCTCTTGTCTCTTTTAAAATTTTATCTTGTGGTATGTCTAACCATTTAAGTTCATTAAACTCTGTGACTCCCCAAAGTGAAAGGTCAAGTACTAAAGAACTCAAATCACTTCTAAGTATCTCTGCTTTGGTACTTTGCATCAGCACTTTTGACTCATGCCAAAGTCTATAACACTTCCCATCACTCATTCGCCCTGCTCGACCTGCTCTTTGAACGCTAGAGTCCTTGGAAATAAAACTAGAATCTAAGTGATTCATCGCGTTTGCATAGTTAAAACGCGAGAGTTTTTCTAGTCCAGTGTCTACCACTATACGAACACCTTCTATTGTAAGTGACGTTTGTGCGATATTTGTTGCAAGTATTATTTTTCGTTTTTGAGATTTTTGTAGGGCTTTATCTTGTTCTTGTTTACTCAAAGCAGAGTACAGAGGACAGATAAGTACATCTTCAGCTTTTACAAACTCACTCAAAGATTTATGGATGTTTCGTATCTCTTTTACTCCTTGAAGAAAAACAAGTATGTCACCCGCATCATTTTTTAGAGCATGTTTAAGTGTTTTTACTAACTGTGTGTTCATCGTTTTAAGGTTTAGAGTGGGAGTTTTTATGTCAAGGTAGTGCATCTCTACATCATAACTCTTTCCCTCAGATGTCACAACAGGAACATCACCTAAAAGTTCTCTCAGAGCAGAAGCATTTAGAGTGGCAGACATTATGAGGATTTTTAGGTCTTCACGAAGGAGTTCTTGGACTTGAAGAGAAAGGGCTAATGAGAGGTCACTATGTATGCTGCGTTCATGAAACTCATCAAAGATAATCATACCAACTCTCTCTAACATCTCATCTGCTTGTAACATTCTGACTAAAATCGCTTCAGTTACCACAAGAACTTTTGTCTCTTTACTTTGAGCACTATCCATCTTGACTTGATATCCAACACTCTCACCAACATTCTCTCTCAAAACTCTTGCCATTTGAGTAGCAACCATTCGAGCAGCAACACGTCGTGGTTCTAACATGATGATAATTTTTCCATTGAGGTAGGGCTCATTCATAAGAGCGAGAGGCACTCGTGTACTTTTTCCAGCCCCAGGAGGTGCTTGAAGTATAAGTGTAGAGTTTTTCTTTAGTTTATCGGTAACATCAGCTAAAACAGCTTCAATAGGGAGTCTTTGCATTATTAGAAACTACTTTTTAAAGTAGTAACAGTATTCTAAGTTACCCTCTTTTCCAGTTAGTTTTGAAGGGGACTTTTGTATTAACTGCCAGCCTATAGCTTCTGTTGCATCTTCAAACTTTTGCATTGCATTTTTTATGGCTTTTGTATCAAGTACTACTCCATTTTTATCGCGTTTAGCCTCACGACCTACTTCAAACTGCGGTTTAAACAGAAGTATTATCTCATCTTTTGCTAGTCTTTGAACATCTGAGAGTATATGTAATAGCGAGATAAACGCCACATCACTTACCACTAAATCAAACTGCTCACCACTCTCAAACTTACGAATATCACAAGACTCATAAACATCAACACGCTCATCTTCTCTTATGGACTTATGCAACTGGTCTGTTCCCACATCTACACAAGTGACAGTTTTTGCACCTCGCTCTAAAAGTACCTGAGTAAAACCACCTGTTGACGAGCCTATATCTAAAGCCACTTTATCACTCACATCTAAAGTAAGTTCTTCTAAAAACTCGAGTAACTTAAACGCGGCTCGTGAGACATACTGTTTATGTTCAGCCACACTTACTTCATCGTCCTTTTCTACTTTAAAAGAACTTTTTTTAATGACTTTTTCATTGACACTAACAAGTCCATCTTTTATCATAGTCTGAGATTTATTTCGGCTATCTACAAACTCTTTTTCTACAAGATAGTTATCTAAACGCATACATACTTCTTAATCACAATGATCAGGCTCTTCATCTTCATACTCCGACACCTCTTCTTCAAGTGGCTCTTCATTAAGATAGTCAAATTCTTCTTCTACTTCTATAACTTCTTCATTTTCTTTAAAATTTATCATCTTTTTTCCCTTTCTGAACTTTTTTCGAAATATAATATCCAAATAAACTCATTACTAGCACATATAAAACGAATTTAATAATGCTCATACTCATAAAAAACTGTACTACATATCCATAAAGTCCATGATTATAATGGACTCCTTTATGCAGTATAACTTCACTCATACCAATTCCCTCATTTCATTTTCTGTAAGTGTCTTAACCCCTAACTTTTCAGCCTTATCATATTTACTACCAGCATCTTCACCGTAAATCAAAAAGTCAGTTTTTTTACTAATACTTCCAGATACTTTTGCACCTAAAGCTTCTAACATCTCTTTTATAGCACCACGAGATTCACTCATAGTTCCAGTGAGTACAACTATTTTTCCTTTAAAAGGATTTTCAGCTGCTTCTTCTCTTTGTACGGGTTCTAGTGGTTCTAAGATAGTTTGTAGTTTAGTTATAGTCTCTGCGTTTACTCTCACAAACTCTAAAACAGACTCAGCCATCTCTTCACCTATTCCCTCGCACTCTATGATTTGCTCTTTGCTCGCATTTACAAAACCAAAGCCAAAGTTCTCAGCTAAGGTTTTAGATGCTACTTCACCGATATGTTCTATACCAAGAGAGTTTATGAAACGCCAGTAGTCTTGTGCTTTTGCATTAAAGAGAGAATTGAGCAGGTTTTGAGATTTTTTCTCTTTAAAACCTTCTAGCTCTAAAAGTTTTTCTAAGTCCAAGTCAAACAAATCTACTACACTTTTTACAAGTCCGGATTTAAAAAGAGCCTCCACTATTTTCACACCTAAACCATCTATGTTAAGACAAGGTTTTGAAGCGAAGTACATGATGGAGTTTACAACCCTTGCATCACACTCTAAGTTTTGACACTTAAGAAGTACCTCTTCTTGAAGTAATTCACTCTCACACACAGGACACTTTGTAGGTTTTATGACTTTTACCTCAGAACCACTTCGCTCGTGTGTTAAAACCTTGATGATTTTAGGGATGACATCGCCACTTCTAAGGATGATGACCTTGTCACCGAGTCTTATGTCTTTACGCTCTATCTCATCGAAGTTATGCAGAGTTGCCCGCTCAACTACAACTCCATCTATATTTGTAGGTTCCACTATAGCAACTGGTGTTACAGCACCCGTTCGTCCCACTTGGAGGATTATCTCTTTTACTATCGTTATCTTTTCTACTGCTGGGAACTTGTATGCGACTGAGAAACGCGGTACTTTTACTGTGTAACCCATGTCTATTTGTGCGGCTACAGAGTTTACTTTTACTACCATTCCATCAAGCATCATGTCATAAGAGTCACGCTCTTTGACCATCTGCTCATACACGGCTTCTATTTCATCGTAACCTTTTGTGATAGCACGAAGAGGTGGTTCACGAAATCCTAGAGAATAGATATACTCCATTTTCTCACTAAGTAACTTATGAGGCAAAGTATCTACACCAACACCATAAGGTAAAAAGACGAGGTTTCTTTTAGCTGTTACACTAGAGTCAAGTTGGCGAAGACTTCCTGCTGCTGCGTTTCGAGGGTTTGCAAAGACTGCTTCACCCTCGTGCAAACGCCGCTTATTTATTCTCTCAAACTCATCTTTAAAGATAACTATTTCACCACGAATCTCAATAGTCTCCTTATGCTCTATCGTTAAGGGAATAGACTTAATTGTTTTGACATTACGAGTGATAAGCTCACCAATAGTTCCATCCCCACGAGTTACACCTTTAACTAAAACACCATTTTCATAGATGAGATTTAGACTTGCACCATCATACTTAGGCTCACAGTAAAAACTAATGTTGGAGTCTAGTTTATAAGTTTTTGTGAGCCATTTATCAAGACCATTTTTGTCAAATATATCTTCAAGACTCCACATGCGAGAAAGGTGAGGTTCTTTAGTAAAACCTTCACTTATCATATCCCCTACTCTTTGTGTCGGAGAGTTTTTATCCAACTCATTAGGGTTTGATTCTTCATACTCTACAACTTCATGGTAAAGTTTGTCATAGACCTCATCTGTAGTGATAGGATCATCTAAAACATAATAATGTTTTGACCATAAGTTCAGTGTTTGTATCGCTTGTTTATACTCAGTATTATTCATAAAGTTATTTTATCTAAAAATCACTTTATAGAGTTTATATCCAGTACTTAGGGTAAAACCTTTTTGGATTATTTGATAAATTATTTATCAGAAGTGCGATGCATAGCATAAGACACGACCCTGAAAGAATAGGTGAGAAAATAAGATAAAACCCTAAGTCATGTATCTGGGAACTTCCTATGATAGAGATAAGTGCTGTTGCTCCACCGGGTGGATGCATAGTTTGTGTTAAATGCATAGCAACTATAGAGAGTGAAACTGCTAATGCACTCAGTATCATCAAATCAAATGATAGAAATTTATAAATAAGTACACCCACTAATGTTGAGATAATATGCCCTCCGATAAAGTTTCTAGGTTGCGAATAGTCAAGTTGTGGTGCACCATAAATGAGTACAGCTGAAGCCCCAAAAGAGCCAATAAGAAAGAAGTTGTCCATAGGGTCAGTTGCTAAATAGTTTGTAAAAATAAATATAGCAACCATAGATAAAAAAGCCCCTAAACCTGACCAAAGTATTTCTGAGAACTTTTTTGGTCTAGGACTTTTCTCGAAACCTTTCATTTTATTAAAATATTTTTTTATTTGTAAAAACATGAAATTTATCCTTCATAAACATTATAGCTTGATAGATGAAGCGATTAATCTAAATCTTGCTAAAATAAAAAAAACTATTTTTGGAAAATATATGAATATGATAATGGCAGAGTCACAAGATGCAAAAGGTGCTTATACTTTAGTGAGAAACTTACAAAAAAGATTTGCTGATAAGCTAGATGTAATTAGTGCAACTTTAGGTGAGAGTAAGAACTTTGAAGAAGTACTTTGGCTTCGTGATGAGGGACTTCATGGTGGTGGTAGTCGTTTTCAAGCGAGAGACTTCAGTCTTTTTAATACAGCCAGTATAAATGTTTCTCAAGTACACTACGATGAAATACCCCAAAAGAACCTCAAGTCTGCTACTGCGATTTCAACCATCATCCACCCAAAAAACCCTCATGTTCCTTCTATACATATACATATTTCACTTACAGAGTTAAGAAATGCCCCAGCTTACTGGCGTGTAATGGCTGACCTGAATCCAAGTATACTAAATAAAGATGATAAAAACAGCTTTGATAATGCACTAAAAGAGTTAGCAGGTGGAACTTATAAAGAGGGAAAACTCCAAGGTGAGAAGTACTTTGACATTCCTGCTTTAGAGAGAAAACGTGGGGTATCTCACTTCTATCTCGAAAACTACAAAACTACAGACAAAAAACAAGACCTAGAGCTCGCAAAAAATTTTGGTGAGGGGATAATAGACAAATATATAGAAATCATCACAGCTGCATTTACATCCAGAACGAAAATTAGCCAAGCAGATATACAAGAACAACTAAAGTACCATACTCTCTATCTTTTTCAAGTACTTACACTTGACCGTGGAACAACATCTGGATTACTCATTCACAATCAAAATGATGTTGGTATCATGGGGTCCCTACCTTCTCATGTAGACAAAAAGCTTCTTCTTTCATGGGCTAAAAAAGTTCCATCACCACAAGAATATCTAATCCTAAGTCTGGGAGAATGTTTAAATGATGATGGTATTGTAAATGATGATGTTAAAATAAAACTAGCCAATGTAGTAAGAAAACACTACAAAACATATCCAGAAGCCTTAAGTATGCAAGCGAGTGGAAACACTGTTCCATCAACAGTTGATAATCATACAAAGGACTAAACCTTTGTATGAAGCCATCTTTTTTGCTGGTAAATATACCAGTAAATAATACCTTTGATTAGTGTCTCAATATTCATAATCATAAAAATCACTACAACACCATACCCCATCTCATAAGCGATATACGAAGGGATAACTCTTAGTATCCATAAACTCAAAACATTTACTTTAAGTGCAGTTTTTGTAGCACCTGCCCCACGAATTGCTGAGGAGTATACAAAAACTATTGCGAGTGGAATTTGTGCGAGTCCTACTAGTATGAGGTACTTTGATGCTACAGCTATTGTTAAACTGTCTTTTGTAAAGAATCCAACTAAATACTCAGGAATAAGTATCATAACAAGTCCTACACTTCCCATAAACACATAAGCGATTCGTCCACTTATAATTCCAAAGTCATAGGCTTTATCATAGTTGTTTGCACCGATATTTTGTCCAATTAAAGCCATTGCGGCAATTGAGAATCCAAAACCTGGCATAAATGCGATACCTTCAACTCTAAGTCCTACTTGATATCCTGCAAGTTCTGCGGTTCCATATGCAGTAATGATTCCCACAAAAATTAAAAAACTCATGCTCGATATAGCACGGTCAAGAGCCGCTCCCCAACCAACATGCCATACACGAATCAAATCTTTTATCCTGATAAGTGGTAAAAAGTCGAGTTTAGAGTTCATCTTTTTTATCAATATGTAATACGCAAGTACATTAAAAGTATAGGCAATTATTGTTGCAATCCCTGCACCTTCTATACCCATCGCATCAAATCCAAAATGCCCAAAAATCAAGACATAATTTAAACCTGCATTTATACATGCCGACACTAGTTTGATATAAAGAGAACTTTTCGTATCGCCTGCTGCTGAGAGTGCATTATAAAGAAGATTATCTATAAAAATAACAACGAAACCAAGGGATAATATTTTAAAGTACATAGAGCCCTGCTCAACAACATCAGGTGCAGAGCCCATCGTCTCATACATCCAAGTACTTCCTAAATATCCAGCAATACTTATAAAAAATGAAAGTAAAATAGCAAAGACAACAAGTGAATAAAGTAATGCTGAAGCCCTGCGTTTACGACCTTGACCTATAAAACGAGAGATAAGAGCATTTCCCCCGACCACATATAAAGTCATAATGACATTTATTATCATCATAAACTGCATACTCAAACCCACAGCTGCTAGTGCTGCTGTGGATATAACACCGACCATTAGCATATCTATAAGGATTTGAAGTATGTCTACGAGGTGTTTTAAAGCTGCGGGAATTGCAAGACTAAATACTTTTTTTGTATCATCAGAGATTAGTCTAAGTATTTTGCTACCTCTTGAATCTCAGCTATTAGGGCCTCTTTTGTCTCAAATATAAGTGTTGTACGTTCTTTTACATCTTCGTTTAAAGGAGTAAAGTCAAAAACGAGTACATAATGTACTATCTTTACTTTATCACCATAAAGTTCTTCCCACTCTAGACTCATTTCAGCGACTTCGCCTTGCATATCTACAACAACTGCAGGATACAGTCTAGTAATATTATCTAGTTCTAAGTCACCTTTACTTGATTTATAAATCATTTTCTTCCTTAATTATACTTTTATTCATTTTTCCACGCTTCATTTTTAAAAAGGCTAAAAGTCCAAATGTAACACCAACAATAATAGAGACAACTCCCCAAAAATCTTCGCGCTCATAAGCCATAACAATCCAACAGATATCTGCAAAAAGATACACTCCAACAGCTTCATATATCTTGCCTTTAAAGGTTAAATATGCACCAATGTTTAAAAGTAAACCACCTATAACAGCAAAACTTATCATGAAATTTCCTCTAACTTTTCTTTTTTTAATACCCAAGCATAATAAACACCGCCTACCATAAATGCAAAACCCATAATTACCGCGATATACTCTAGCGAAAAATCATGTGTTGCTAGAAAGCCTATCATGTAGGAAGTAAACGCAGCCGAACCTAAAAACATCATATCATTATAAGCGACTATTCTGCCATAGTACTTCTCATCAATATTTTTTTGTAAAAGTGTATAGGTATAAGACCAGAGTGTTGTTGTAAAGAGTCCCACAACTACACTAGCTATTAAAGAAAGATAAAAATCATGCATCATATATGCCCAAAACCAAACTGCAAACCCCTGACCTATAAATAGATAAATGATTTTCTTGTTAGTAATCCACTTCCCAAAAATAATCGGCCCTATAACTAAACCAAGAGCACGAGCTGAGTGTATAAGGCCTAGAGCTAATGAAGTTGCAATAACCGAAGCATAATATTGATCCACCATCAATGCAACTAAAGCATCAAATGCAGTTAGACCAACAAAAGCATGTACTATAATGAGATAAAGTGCCTTTGGAGTTTGTCTTAGATAAGAAAATGTATCTAACATCATATTAAGGAACTTCTCTTTTACAGGATACATTGTCACTAGTATCTCTAGTTTAAAGAGTAGATAAAAAGCCACAATAAAGATAGATGCATCAAGGATAAACGCAACTTTTACACCTAAGACATATACGACAAACCCACTAATAGCCATACCTAAAGTGTATGAAAGTGACCATATAATAGAATGTATCTCATTAGCTTTTTGAAGTTTATCACCATCAAGTATTTTAGGTAAAAGAGACATCTCTGTTGTAAAATAAAACGAAGCAGCTGCCATTTTTAAAAAGATAAGTATATAAAGTAACCATAAGTCTGAGAGTTCTGTTATAAATACAAGACAAAATGTTGCAATAATTTCAATAAATATAAGTAAAAGCATAAGTTTCTTTGGAGACATCCTATCTATAATGACACCTGAAATTGGAGCTTGAATCACTCCTGCTAAAAAATGTAGCATTGCAACAAAAGCAACAATTTGAGCACTTACATTCATCTCTAAAAGTAATGTATAAATCGCAACATTAGAAAACCATGCACCAAAGTATGAAATAAGTTGAATAGTTGATAGTCTTAGTAGGACTGGATGTGATTTTAATAGGCTAATATACTCTTTCATAAATGCAAGATTATCATAAAAAAACAGATAAATACAAAAAAAGTATCAATTTAATTAAAGTTTCAAAATATTCTGTCGATTTTTCTTGTAATAACTATGGTAAGAATAGGATAAGGAGCACGTCATGGATGGCATAGCAAATGTAGCAAAACAACAATCACAAGTAACTGGGCCTCAAATACAAGCAAAAACAGTTGAAGAAAATGTTCAGACACAGCCTAAACAAGAGAATATTGTAAAAGAAATTCAACAAGAAGTAGCACGTGTAGAGAAGAAAATTAATTCTCCAAAAGATGTTGAAAATTTAGTAAAAGAACTCAACGATGCATTAGCACCAATGAATACCAACTTAAAATTTGGGGTTGATGCTCATGATATATTTTTTGTTTCTGTCATTGAAGAGCAAACAAATAAAATGATTAGAAGATTTCCAGCGGAACAAGCACAAGACTTTCTTCCAAAAATGCAAGAAGTAACAGGTATCTTCTTTGATTCTAAAGGGTAAATCAGACTACCCTTTATTTATAAGCATAATCTCACATTTTTTTTGATATAATCGCGTTAATTATTACTCTATTATAAGGTTATCATATGAAAAAAGAAGTAAAAAAAGTAGTTCTCGCATATTCTGGAGGACTTGATACTAGTGTTATTTTAAAATGGCTACAAGAAGAGTACAAGGCTGAAGTTATTACATTTACAGCTGATTTAGGTCAGGGTGAAGAAGTTGAACCGGCTCGTCAAAAAGCTCTTGACAATGGGATTAAACCTGAAAATATTTTTATTTTAGATGTTCAAGAAGAATTTGTTAAAGATTATGTATTTCCTATGTTTAGAGCAAATGCTATTTATGAAGGCGAATATCTTTTAGGTACTTCTATAGCTCGTCCACTTATCGCTAAAAAACAGATAGAAATAGCTGAGAGAATGGGTGCTGATGCTGTAAGTCACGGTGCAACTGGAAAAGGAAATGACCAAGTAAGATTTGAGCTTGGATACCTTGGACTTAATCCTGACATCACAGTTATTGCACCATGGAGAGAATGGGACCTTAATTCACGTGAGAAACTTTTAGCTTATGCTAAAGAACGCGGAATTGACATCGATGCAAAACATGTAGATTCTGAGGGTAACCCAACTGTTAGTCCATACTCTATGGATGCAAATCTTTTACACATCTCGTATGAGGGTCTTCACTTAGAAAACCCTATGAATGAGCCAGAAGAGTCAATGTGGTTATGGTCTGTAAGTCCTGAAAATGCTCCTGATGAGAAAGAGTACATCACAATTGGTTACAGAAATGGTGACCCTATCTCAATAGATGGTAAAGAGTTAAGCCCGGCAACAATGCTTCGTACACTTAATGAGTATGGTAACAAACACGGTATTGGTCGTATTGATATCGTAGAAAATCGTTTTGTTGGTATGAAAGCTCGTGGTTGTTATGAGACACCAGGTGGAACTATCATGCTTAAAGCACACCGTGCTATAGAATCTATTTGTCTTGACCGTGAAGAAGCACATATGAAAGATGGCATGATTCCAAAGTATGCTGAACTTATCTACAACGGTTTTTGGTTTTCCCCAGAACGTGAAATGCTTCAAGCGGCAATTGATACAACTCAAAAATATGTACAAGGAACTGTCAAACTCAAACTCTACAAAGGTAATGTAGAAGTAGTAGGACGTGAATCAGACATGTCTTTATACTCAGAAGAGCATTCAACATTTGAAGAAGATGAAGTTTACAATCAAAAAGATGCAGAAGGCTTTATTCGTTTAAATGCACTTCGTCATATAATAGCTGGTAAAAAAAGAGGAACTAAATAATGAGTATGATTAAAATAGATATGAACTCACCTGAGTTTATCCAAAGAATGGAAAAGACTGTTAAATTTACTGACAAGGTAATCAGTCAATTTGGTTGGGAGTATAACCCTGAGCAAGAAGTTAACGAAGGTGTACAAATGGGTCTTGCTCGTAACAAGATGATGTACAACAAACTTTTTTGCCCATGTTTTATGGTTGAAGAAGTAGATGGTAAACCTCAGTCTGTTGATGACAGAACTTGTCCATGTACACCAGCTATTGAAAAAGAGATTCCTGAACTTGGTGCTTGTCACTGTGGTATCTTTTGTACTCCAGAATTTGCAGCAAAAAAACGTGCAGAAATGGGAATCGGTGAAGCAGTTCATACTCACTCACGTGGATTAACTAAAGAAGAGTGTCAACTACTTGTAGACCAAGCTGAGATTGATTCTGATGAAATGGTTGCACTTCTTGAAGCTAGAGAGCTTGGAATGGTAGACTTTAAACTTGTTGATGTTAGAGAAGATATGGAATGGCAAATGGGCCACATCAAAGGTGCTGACTCACTCATTCCTACAAGTAGTTTTTATCAAGCACTTGAAGAAGCGAACTTAAATAAAGAGGAAAACATTATTCTTTATTGTCACGTAGGTAGTCGTTCAGCTCATGTAGCTCGTATTATGCCTGACTTAGGTTATAAAAAACTAGGAAACCTTACACACGGTATTGTTTCTTACGGTGGGGAAAAAGAAAAATAATATGAAAGTACTTTTAATTAAAGATGTAAAAAGCCTTGGTAAATCTGGTGAAGTTAAAGAAGTTAAAGATGGTTACGGTAAAAACTTTTTAATTGGAAAAGGTTTTGCAAAAGCTGCAACTCCTGAGATTTTAGCACAACATAAAGAAGATGAAATACAAGCTGCTGCTGATTTAGCTGCTGAAATTTCTCTTCAAAAAGAAAATGCACTAAAATTAGAAAAAGCCGAAGTTATCATCACTAAAAAGATGGGTGATAATGGTCATCTTTTTGGTTCAATCACTAAAGATGAAGTTGCGCATGCACTATTTGAGCAACACGGTATCACAATTGACAAAAAACATATCACTGACAAAAAAGTTATTAAAACTGTTGGTGAGCATGACCTAGACCTTAAACTCGGTCACGGAATCCATGCAACTTTACATGTTGATGTTCAAGGTCAGAAGTAGTACTTATGTTTGATGCCACTACCATACTTGCATATAAAAGTAAAAATAAAGCTGTTATCGGTGGTGATGGTCAAGTTACTTTTGGGGACTCTGTTCTAAAAGGTAATGCGACTAAGATTCGTACTCTGCATCACGGAAAAATACTTGCTGGATTTGCTGGTAGTACTGCGGATGCATTTAATCTATTTGATATGTTTGAAGAGTTTTTAGATAACAAAAAAGGGGATCTTTTAAAGTCCGTTGTTGAGTTCTCTAAGGCTTGGAGGAAGGATAAAGTGCTGCGTCGTTTAGAAGCGATGATGATTGTCCTTAATAATGAGCATATCTTTATACTTACTGGAAATGGAGATGTTGTTGAACCTGAAGATGGAGAGATTGCATCTATAGGTAGTGGTGGTAACTTTGCCATCTCTGCCGCACGTGCTCTTAAGAAACATGCCACACTTGATCCAGAAGAACTTGTCAAAGAAGCACTTCATATTGCAGGGGACCTTTGTATCTATACAAATCACAACATTAAAACTTTAACATTAGAGAGTAAGTAGAATGAACTTAACACCTAAAGAGATTGTAAAGTATTTAGACCAATATGTAATAGGTCAAAACGCAGCTAAAAAAACAATCGCACTTGCTCTTCGTACACGATACCGTCGAATGCAACTAGATCCAGCGATGCAAAACGAAATCATGCCAAAGAACATACTTATGATAGGCTCAACTGGTGTAGGAAAGACTGAAATATCACGTCGTTTAGCTAAGATGATGTCTGTGCCTTTTATAAAAGTAGAAGCTTCTAAATATACTGAAGTTGGTTTTGTTGGTCGTGATGTTGAGTCTATGGTACGTGATTTAGTTGTAAACTCTATAAGTATAGTAAAAGCAGAAAAAGAAGAAGAGAACAAGTCCAAAATTGACAACTATGTTTTAAACAAAATTGTAGAGAAACTTCTTCCCCCTCTTCCCTCTTCTGCTAGTGAAAGTAGAAAAGATGATTATCAACGTTTACTAGAAGTTATGGAAACACGAGTTCAATCAGGTGAGATGGACGATAAGACCATTGTACTAGACTTAGCCAAACTCAACATTGAGTTTGATGATAGTGGACTAGCACCTGAAATGGCAAAGGTTCAAGAGTCATTTTCTAAAGTTTTTGCAAGTATCAATAAAGAAGATAATACAAGAGAAGTCACAGTACTCGATGCAAAATTCCTACTTCGTCAAGAAGCAGCACAAAAACTTCTTGACTCAACAAGTATAAATGCAGAAGCACTTCGTCGTGCTGAGAATGGTGGAATTATTTTCCTTGATGAGATAGATAAAATTGCTCTAAGTGAAAAGTCTGCTGGACGTAATGACCCTTCTAAAGAGGGAGTACAAAGAGATTTACTTCCTATAGTTGAAGGAAGTAGTGTCTCAACTAAATATGGAACTATCAGTACTGACCATATTCTTTTTATTGCAGCTGGAGCATTTCATGTGAGTAAACCAAGTGATTTAATCCCTGAACTCCAAGGACGTTTTCCACTGCGTGTTGAGTTAGAATCATTAACAGAAGAAATTCTTTATCAAATTCTTACACAAACACAAAACTCACTTCTCAAGCAATATATCGCACTTTTAAGTGTTGAGGGCATGAAGTTAGTCTTTGAAGATGATGCTATCAGAGCTATAGCAAAACTTGCACATCGTGCAAATCAAAATACTGAAGATATCGGAGCAAGAAGACTTCATACAGTATTAGAAAATATACTAGAAGAGGTAAGCTTTGATGCAAATGAGCATAAAGGTAATACATTTTTTATTACAAAAGAACTCGTACATAACAAATTAGACGAGGTTGTCGAAGATGATGACCTCTCACGATATATCTTATAAAATACATAACAAGGTAACTATATGACAAAAGCTGGTTTTGTTTCTTTAATTGGGCGTCCAAACGCAGGAAAAAGTACTCTAATGAATTCACTTCTAGGTGAAAAAATTGCTATGGTTAGCCAAAAAGCAAATGCAACAAGACGTCGTTCTAATGCGATAGTTATGGTTGAAGATACACAAATAATTTTTGTAGATACTCCTGGCTTACATGAGAGAGAAAAAGTACTCAATCAGTTTATGATGGATGAAGCACTCAAAGCTATGGGTGATTGTGACCTTATTATCTATCTTGCTCCTGTAACTGATAGTGTTGAACATTACGAGAAGTTTTTAAAATTAAACAAAAAAAACATTAAACATATAATCGTTATAAGTAAAATAGACCAGGTAAAACAAGAAAAACTCTTTAAAACAATTGCTTCTTATAACCAGTTTGCAGAACATTTTGAAGCACTTGTCCCTGTTGCAATACCTAAAAAAGTAGGTCATGAAGATTTACTAAAACTCATCACAAGAAACCTACCTGAATCTCCTTTTCTTTTTAACCCAGAAGATTTAACTAGCGAACTAGTACGTGATATATACTCAGGATTTATTCGTGAGGGAATTTTCGAGAATGTAAGTGATGAAGTACCTTATGAGTCAGATGTAATTATTGAGAGTATTGATGAAGAATCCCATGTTGATGTTATTACCGCTATGATTATCATAGAAAAAGAGTCTCAAAAAGGGATTATCATTGGTAAAGGTGGTGATTGTATCAAACGTATTGGTAAATCTGCAAGAGAGAAGATAGAGAGACTCAGTACAAAAAAAGCTTCTAAAGATGTAAACTTTTTAAAAGAAATAGGCTATGACAGTGCAAAATAGATCTAGACTATTTTGCATTATTACATTTTTTTTCATAATATTTAGTAGTTCCCTTTGGGCTAATGCCTTAACGCAGTATCGAGAACACGGTATTGATAATATTGCAAAACAGATGGACGCAGACCTTGCAAACCAAAAGTATTGGAATAGTTATATTCAAGATATCGATACTAGCTTTGGATATATTGAATCATACAAAAATATTTTAGCATGTGATAAATCTAATTCTACACTTACATTATATACAAAAGATATGAATAAATCATTTGTTAATATAAAAGGTTATAGTGCATTTACAGGTGAAGCCAAGGGTGATAAAGTAAGAGAAGGTGATTTAAAAACACCTATAGGTATTTATAAACTCGTTAAAAAACTCTCTAAAGTAGACTCATTTTATGGTCCTATGGCATTTGTAACTTCTTATCCAAACTCTTATGATAAATACCGTGGTCATAATGGTTCAGGAATCTGGATACATGGCCTCCCCTTAGCTCAAGAGAGAGATAGTTATACAAAAGGTTGCATTGCAATAAACAATCAAAGCATAGAGTGTCTTGATAGACATATGAATATAGAAGAGACTATTCTTATTATTAGTGAAGAGACACAACAAAAAAATATCTCAAAAGAATCACTCTCAAATATTCTAGCACAACTCTACGCCTGGCGATATGCTTGGTTGTATAATGATATCACTGCTTACCTAGACTTTTATGATGATAGTTTTTTACGTTTTGATGGAATGAACCTCAATAATTTCACTCAATATAAAACAAGAGTATTTAACAAGAATGAAACTAAAACTATTCTATTTAATGGTATTAATGTCATTCCCTACCCAGGCACAAATGACATGTACAAGGTAACTTTTTCAGAGATTTATAAATCTAGTAGTTTTTCATTTACAGGTAATAAAGTGCTTATACTTAAACTTCAAGACTCTAAAATAAAAATTATTACAGAAAAATAGATGAAATTTCTCTTTATACTTTTTTTCATACTGAGTACTCTACTTCATGCCAAAATACAACTTATAAAAAAAGAAAATCTAGATTCAAATACTACACTTTTAGTTGTTGCAGGTATTCATGGAAATGAACCGGGTGGTTATTTTGCGGCTTCTATACTTGTAACTAATTACACAATTACATCAAAAAACCTTTGGATAGTTCCAAATCTAAATAGTGACAGTATTATAAAAAACAGGCGTGGTATTCATGGTGATATGAATCGAAAATTTGCTTATCTTCCTAAGGGAGATAAAGATAAAGAAATTATTGATGAGATAAAAGAAACGATTCTCTCACCAAAAGTCTCTTTAGTTCTCAACCTACATGATGGGCATGGTTTTTATAGAAAAAAGAATCAAGGAAGTATTTTTAATCCAAATGCATGGGGACAGACATGTGTGATAGACCAATATGATTTAAAAGTAGAACAAGCTTTTGGAAACTTAAATGATATTGCAATAGCCGTAAAAAACAGTGTCAATAAAAAGTTACTTAAACAACATCATAGTTTTGATGTAAAGAATACTCACACTAAGTATGATGACGAGGCTATGCAACTCTCATTGACATACTTCTCTGTTACAAACCAGAAACCGGCATTTGCTATTGAAACGAGTAAAAACCTTTCAAATTTAAGCCAAAAAGTCTTCTACCAACTCCTCGCTATCGAAGAATATATGAAGATTATGGGTATCAACTATGAAAGAAACTTTGAATTAAATGAAAAAGAAATAAAAAAAATACTTAATAAACATGGCACTTTGGGTATAAATAGTAACATTATGTTAAATTTAACTAATATAAAAAAATATTTAAGCTACATTCCGATAAAATCGAAGAGTAATGAATTTAACTTTTCGAATCCATTGGGAAAAGTTAAAAAGATAAATGGTAAATACTCAGTCTTTATCGGTAACCAGCAGGTTACTAAGTTAAAGCCTCAGTACTTTAGTTTAACGAACGATTGTCAAGATAAATTAGATTTTGTAATAGATGGAAAGAAAGTTTCTCTCTTAAACACTTCAGACTTTTATGTAACTGCCGATTTTAAAGTTATTAAAAGTGAAAAACAACGTGTAAATATAATTGGGTATCAGCCGATGGGTCATATTGACGAGAGTGATGTCACTATCTCTTTAGCAAACTTGAATAAAAACTATTCAGTTGATAAACGACATAAAATTTATAGAGTTGAGTTTTACAAAAAAGAAAAATTTTGTTCCATGTTAATGGTTCATTTCAAATAGGAAAATAGCTAATGAGCACCCAAACACAGCACTCTTTTTCAAGTGTACTATCAGTTAACCCCTATAATGATACATATATTAATGGTGTCTCAAGTTTTTTACATCTAGATAATTCACCAGAATTCTCAAAAGATCAATTTACAATATCTTATTTAAATACAAAAGAGTTTATTAATGCTCAAATTGAAATTAGTAAAAATATTCCTGATGAAGATGTATATGATGCAATTAATTCTAAGGCTTATGATGAGTTAGCCCTGGATAATGCAGTTGAGTACCAAATTCAGTATATTGAAACATTTAATAACCTTGATGAAGACAATAGACACTTCCATATGTTTATTGTTGACCCCTTAGAAATAACACAAACCTATATTAATACTATAGAAAGAGTGAACTACCTTGATATTATAATTCCAGCTCCACTTTTACTTAAATCGCTTTATTCTAAAGAGATTGTAGATAGTGGAGGAGTTCACTGTTTCATTTACTTTCAAGAGAATGATGCATTTATTACAATTTACGGTGATAAAGAATTTATTTATACAAAGTCTATTAAGTATTCTCTTATAGATATGCATGAACGATTTTGTGAATTATATGGTGAACGTATAGAGTACTCAACTTTTATAGATTTTTATAGTAAAGAAAGTTTAAAAGAGACAAGTAGTGACTATAAAGAGTACTTTATTAAACTCTATAAAGAGCTTTTTGCAAATATAAATGATATATTAACCTATGCTAAACGTGCTTTTGATATAGAAAGTTTCGATCATCTCTACATTGGTTCGCAAATAGAAACACTCACAAAACTTGATGAGATGTTAGAAGTAGAACTACATATCAAATCAAGTGAATTTGACTTTGATTATGGTTTTGACAGTAATGGTGTTTATGTAGATCAACTGCATGCATTAATGCACACTTATACTACTGTGTCAGAATCTCAAAGATATGAATCAAATTTTACCGTATATCACCGTCCACCTTCATTTGTTAAACGAGAAAGTGGTAGACTGATTTTATTAACAGCTGCTTCATTTGCTTTAGCCTTTGCTTATCCTATTACATATTGGATTCTTACATATGCACAAGTAGTACAAGAAGACATCTTAAAACAAGAGTATAAAGAAGTACATAATATAAAAATAACAAGACAATCTACTATAAAAAATAAAGAAGTAGATAAGCTAAAATCACTAACACTCTTAGAAATAGAGAAGAAAGAGTATACGACAAAGAAAAACACCCTAATTAAGATACATGATGTTAAAGTAAACTATCCAATGAAAGCACAACTACTTTCAAGACTTACTAAGGACTTAAATAGATTTTCTGTAAGGATGGAGTCTCTTTCATATACTCAAAGTAATACAACAAAAACATTTCAACTTGACTTAGTTTCATCTAAAGATAGAAAAATCACAAGACTTGTCCATTACCTAACAAAAACTTATGAAAATGAATTTAAGTTTGAGTTAGAAAGTATAGATTATGATGATGAGAGTAAGGTATACTTCTCTCAACTAAAGGTAAATATATTATGAAAAACTTTTTACCAAAATTTAATATAGAAGACTATCTACATAATATCGATAAGGTTTTTGCTCAAAAGACACAAAAAGACACTTATCTGATTTATATGATGATTGTCGGGGGTATTTTTGCTTTTGCATATCTACTCTTTTGGGACAGTTCTTTTTCTAGTTTTGAGACGACAAGAGCAAATGTAGTTAATTTAGATAGAAAAATTAATGCAGATAAAATCTATTTACAAGTAAATCCAGAATCTAAAATTCTCAGACTTGACAAAGAAATTATGAAAATAAATACTGATATGATAGTCCATAAAGATAATAATGCATATATAATGAGAGAACTTGGGGTGAATACTTAGATTCTATATCTAAGAATGCACAAAAGTATAATGTCAAAATAAAAAGTTTTACTAATACTTATGCTCAGACGAATAATTCTTTTGGTCATATATTAGATATAACGATCAGTACAACAGCCAACTATAAAAACACTTTTCGTTTTATAAACTCTTTAGAGAGAAGTGACCTTGTTGTAGATATTCATGACTTTACCATTAAAGCACAGAATAATCTAAACACTGATTTAAATATTTCAGTTTGGGGGATTACATACTAATGAAAAAAATATTTTTAATCTTATCTGTACTTTTTAGTACTCTAGTACTTTCAAATGAACTCTCGTGGGTTGATAAACAAGTAGATGCGATAAAACCTCCCCGAATAGGTATGAAGGTATCTAATATTAAGAATCTAAAAGACCCTTTTATATTCTTAGAAAAGAACAGAACAGATGAATTACTAATAAGTAAAAGTAGCCAGCCTAAAGCAGAAATAAAACAAAACTCGAAAACTGTAAATAAACAAAAAATAAAAACTGTAAGTAAAGTTCTAGTACTTAATGTCATAATGAACAACTCTGCTATGATTAGCGGAGAGTGGTATAAACTTGGTGATCGTGTAAATGGGTTTGAAATAAGCGAAATAAATAGTAACTCTGTACTTTTGCATAAACAACAAAAGAAACTATTACTCTCCACAAAAAGTAATACTAATAAATTAAAATTTCACCATAAGTAGGATTTAAAAATGAAATATATACACATGTCAATACAAGCAACTCTTTTAGCACTTCTACTCTCAACGAATGTACTAGCAGACTGTTCATATGAACTTTTTAGTATTAGCTCAGCAAAAGAGACAAAGATTATTGACTTCGTTGATGAATTAAGCGATGAGTGTGGTTTTAGTATAATTGTAACAGATCCATATGCTGAAAAATTTTTAAATACACATTTAAATAAAACAAATTTAAAGAATCTAACAATAGATGAAGTCCTAGATATCATTCTTTTAGAGAATAATATTTCATATACACTAGAGAACAACCTACTTAAAATCTCTTATCTGACAACTAAAGTATTTGAAATTGACTATATACTTTCCCAGAGGAAAAGTACTGGTAGTACTGATGTAACACTCAGCTCTAACTCGGCACAACAAGGCGGTATTACTACTGGTGGTGCAGCTGGTGGTGGTGCAGCTGGTGGTGGTGCAGCTGGTGGTGGTGCAGCTGGTGGTGCAAATGTTGCTGGAGCACAAACAGGTATAAAGATAGAGAGTACTGATGAAGTTAAATTTTGGGAAGAATTAGATTTAGAGTTTCAAAGTATACTCAACCGTCCTCATGACAGTTATAAAGCAGGTGCACCAATAATTAATAAGAATGCAGGTCTGATTACAGTAACAGCTACTGCAAAACAGATAAAACGCTTTACAAGTTATCTGAAAAAACTTCAAGATAAGGTGCAACTACAAGTTCTTATAGATGTACAAATACTCTCAGTTACTATGAGTGAGGGAAAAACAACAGGTATTGATTGGGAACAACTCTATGCTTTGCAAAACTTTGATGTTTCTATAAATCATATAAGTAATAAAAATGTTCAAACTTTTGATGAACTTGGTGCTACAACAACAGCAATCGCAGCTAATGCTATTGATGGAGTTGCAAGTATTGTAAATATTAAAGGCCAAGCCAAACTTAATGAAGTTATTAAATTTCTTCAAACACAGGGGAATGTAAACTCAATCTCAAATCCTAAAGTTTTAACACTTAACAATCAACCTGCTTTAATTACAGCAGGAACAGAATATTTTTATAAACTTACAAGTACACAAACTTTAGCAGGTGGAGCAGGTGCAGGTGCACAAAGTGCGAATGAAAATATACAATCTGTATTTGCGGGTGTTCTTTTAACTATTACACCTGAAATTGCTGATGACAGTACTATTACACTCAAAATAAATCCATCTCTTTCTGAGACAACAACTGATATATCATCAGAAGATAATTCAAACAGAGATATGCCACCCGATTTAAATCGTCGTCAACTTTCTTCTGTAGTTACAGTAAAAGATGGCAATAGAATTATACTTGGTGGACTCATCAATACAAGAAATACTATTAAGACAAATAAAGTACCCCTATTAGGTGACATACCAGTTGTTAGTTATTTATTTAAGTATGAAGAGAAAATAAGACAGATAGAAGAACTTGTTATAATAATTGAACCACATATTATCCATAAATCTAAAAATACTGTTTCTTTAGCAGATTTAGGTTATGAAGGGATGACGGATAATATGCTTATGAAAGAAAGACTATCAAACAGTGAGCAAACAAATTCCTTAACAGTTGAAAATGCAGGGAAAGTAGGACTAAAAGTACCTAAGAAACTTACAATAACTGACACTGAGTAAAGGGAAACATCTTATATGAACAGTATATTTGTCAACTCTAAAGATGTCTTTCTAGATATTGTTAATGCCAAAGACTATATTCAGTTTGACCGAGTATCAACAATATACCAAGCACTCAAAGACTCCATCAAAAAGCCACTTAAAATGATTCTTTTATATGGAAAACCTGGGACTGGGAAAAGTATGTTTTTAAACAAACTGTATAAAGATCTCACTTTAACACAAAAAGTTTATCTCTATCAAACACCAATTTTAGATGAAAGTGAATTTTATAAAACTTTAGCACAGGACCTATTTGAGACTAAATATAGCGGAGAGTTAAACTTTACACAATTTATGAAAATAGTAGATTCAAAAGGAGTTGAAGAGGTACCTGTAGTTCTCCTGGATGAGGCACAACTGTACTCTGAAGTATTAATGGAAAAAATTCGTCTTTTGTCAGACACGAGAACTGTCAAATTTGTTATAACACTTCATAAAACAGAAAAAGAAGACATAATTGCAAAGGAACATTTTCAAACAAGAATCTGGGAAACGATAGAACTAGAGAATGCTTCTAGTAGTGAATTAAAAATTTATATTCAAAAAAAGCTTATGAAAGCAAACTGTTTTGATAGTGCAAATATGTTTACAAATAAATCAATTAATAAGATTCATAAAATTACAAATGGAAATTATAGGGATACAAATAAACTACTTTATACACTCTTTGATTTATACGAGACCTATGAACTAGATAATAAACTCTCATCTATAAATACTGACCATATCTCAAATAAAATAATTGAAATGTCAGCAATTCACACAGGTTTAATTCATGCTTAATATTGTCGATTTAGAAAAACGTTGGATTAGATACAAAATTAAATCTTATATTCCACATTTTAGTATATTTATAAGTCTCATGATAATTGTGTCTATACTTTTATCTTTCTTATATAACATCCAAGAGGTACAAATATCTAGTAAAAAGAATATAGCACTTTCACCTATAGTTAAAGAAATACAAAATGTAAAAGAGCCATTAAAAGTAGTTGTGCAAGAACCTATAGTTCATCCCTTACATAAAGAAGTTGTAAGACAAGTACAAGCAATTAAACCTTCTAACAAGAGGGTAAGTCTTTCTCCTTCTTTAGATTTTATGAGAAATATGCAAAACTCTATACAACCATACTACAAAAATGATACTGAACAAAAGAAGAGAATTGTACAAAAGGTTCAGGCACCTAATGTTGAAGTAGTAAAACAGCAAAAGCTAGTTGTTCAAGAGTATGCACAAGCTAAACCTATAAAAGTAAAAAAGATTAGTATTAAAAGACAAAATACTCAAAATGACATCTATGAGATAATCACTAGGTTTAAGAAAAACAACAATCCAGCATTAAGCCTTTTTGTCGCAAAAAAGTACTATGAACTACAGGACTATCAACAAGCTTATAATTATGCACTTATTACAAATAAAATAAATAAAGACATAGAATCCAGTTGGATTATTTTTTCAAAATCACTTGTGAAACTTGGTAAAAGAGATAAAGCAATATCAACACTAAAACAATATATCAAACAATCCCACTCTAGTAGTGCACACATATTACTAGATGAAATTTATGCAGGAAGATTCAAATGAAATTCTTATTAACTCTAGTCTTAGCGCTTAATCTTTATGCTAATACAAAACAAAACATGTTTAATCTTTATCAAAACAATAAATATGAACAGGTCTGTCAACTTGGATTTGATAATTTTAAAAAGAATAAACGTGATGAAGAGTTTGTATCACTCTATGCTTTTTCATGCTTAAACTCAGACTATATTGATAGACTTGCAGTCCCTACAGCAGTACTAAAATTCTCAAAAGAGGCACGTGCAAACTCAGCTTATTTTTCTGTTATTTTAATGCAGAAGAAACTTCTTTATCATGCATTAGTGGATAACTATGATCTCTCAGAATTTTCTCTTCCTACAACTGATTATGTACTCTCTCGTGTTTTTGACCTTTATTCTAAGGTTGGTAAGCATCAACCAAGGGCATTTTATCTATTTGAAGATCCTAATGACAATAAACTGACATATAAACTCTATCTAGTACGTGATTATAAACTTAATAAAATTGTCATAGAAGAGTTTTATGATACAATAACTATAAAACGTCATGTTTACTGGTAGGAGATACTGTGGATAGAATTATAACAGATTTACTAGTAGAAGGCTCTATTATGAAAGGGCAAGTTGATAGACTTTTGGCAAAAGGTATAGATGAAAACTTAATCCTTCGAGATATTACACTTTCAGGTTTTATGACTATGGACAGGCTGGTAAGGTTTATTGTTCAAAAAGTTCGTGATGGTGTGTATGACCTCTCAATTATAGAAAATTATGATTATATATACGAGAAAGTGGTGCTGGAAAAACTAGCTGACCAGTTAGACTTGTCTTTTATTGATTTAGATTCACTTGATATGGATTACCACTTAACAGCTAAAGTACCCTTAGCCCAACTACAGAAGCATAATATTATTCCTATTTCTCAGGATGATATGAGTATTACTATTGCATTTCATGATCCGCTTAATATAGATGCACAAGAATCTGTTCAAAGAATTTTTCCAAAAAAAATTGTTAGAATTGCATTGAGTACAAAAAAACAAATTGCCTCTTATTTACATAAAATTGCGATAAAAGACAGTGTAAAAGATTTAGTAAAAAAAATAAAAGATGAACTAAATTCTATTAGTTCAGTCGAGGAGCAACAAGAGGCCTCATCTATTTTACTCCTTATTGATGTAGTCCTCAAGACATGTATCAATAGTCGTGGTAGTGATATACATATTGAACCAACAGAGAAAAACTGTGTTGTCCGTTCTCGTATTGATGGTAAACTCGTTGAGACATTTATTTTTGAAAAAGAGATTTATCCACCCCTTGCTTCTAGACTTAAACTTTTGGCTAATCTTGATATTGCTGAAAAAAGGAAACCACAAGATGGCCGTTTTTCAACTGCTGTTGGTGCAAGAGAATATGATTTTCGTATCTCGACTCTACCTATACTTTATGGTGAGTCAATTGTCATGCGTGTCTTGGATAAAGAAAAGGCTCTTGTACGCCTTGAAGATGCAGGTATGGACTCTGTAAGTTATCAAAAACTCCTTAAAGGCCTTAGTGCACCTTATGGTATTATTCTTGTGACTGGACCAACTGGTTCTGGTAAAACAACAACTCTTTACGGTGCACTTAATGAGCTTCGAAATGTTGAAGATAAGGTTATTACAGTTGAGGATCCTGTTGAGTATAGGATGAACCTTATTCAACAAGTTCAAGTAAATGCAAAAGTAGGTTTATCCTTCGCTGATGCACTTCGCTCTATTCTCCGCCAAGATCCAGATAAAATAATGATTGGTGAGATACGCGATCAAGAGACTTTAGAAATAGCAATTAAAGCAGCACTAACTGGACACATGGTTATTTCAACATTGAACATTACTTAATATCTGGTGCATTAGTAGCTATTCAAGCTCAAAGACTTGTGAGAAAAATATGTGTACATTGTAAAACAGTAGATGAACTCTCATCAAGTGTTTTAGAAGAACTTGAGGGAGTATTTCCTGAAGGTTCTAAGTTTTATAAAGGAACTGGTTGTAAAGAGTGCAGCGATAGTGGATACATGGGTAGAGAGATGATTTGTGAGGTACTAACTATAACTGATGACCTTAAAACTATTATCGCCAAAGGTGCATCAAAAGATGCAATGCTAGCACAAGCACAAAAAGATGGTTTTATTGATATCTTTGCAAATGGTATTCAAAAAGCATTAGATGGAATTACAAGTATTGAAGAGATACTAAAGGTGGCAAAAGGATGATGTATTTCACAGCAACAGTATTAACTAAGGGTAAAAAAGAACAGTTTGGATTTTATGCTGAGAATAAAAAAGAAGCCACCAGCATGGCAAAGTTAAAATTTAATGGTATTATGATTAAAGTAGTCGAGGATACAGAACCTTTAGAGGCTCAACTTAAACGCTTTAAAAATGATCTTTTAAAGAATTTTAAAAAGAAAAAAATAAAACAAGATGGTTTGATATCTGCAATTAGACAATTGGCTGTTATGACAAATGCCGGTATATCAATTCATGACTCTTTAAGTGAAATTGCACAAGCAACTGATGATGAAGCCTTAAAGACAGTTTTTTCAAAAATCGCTGATGATATTAATTCCGGTCACGCTATGTCAGCCTCAATGGAAAACTTCCGTTATGAACTTGGTAACTTAACAATTGCTATGGTTCAACTTGGTGAAAAAACTGGTAATCTTGATGAGTCACTTTATGCACTTGCTGATATGCTTGAAGAGATTCGTTCTAATATCATTAAGTTCAAAAAAGCCATGGCCTATCCACGAAATGTTATGATAGCTATGGCAGTTGCATTTAGCATCTTACTTACTTATGTTGTACCTAAATTCAAAGATATATTTTCACAACTTGGTGCGGATTTACCAGTTCCGACTATAATACTTATGACACTTTCTGACTTACTTCTAAACTATGGACCTTACCTTATAGCAGGAATTGTACTTTTCATTATTGTATTTAAGTATGCACTTAACAATAATAAAGACTTTAAATATGGCTGGCATAAGGTCTTGCTGCGTTTAATTATTATGAAAAATATTATAAAATTTTCAACACTCAATAGGTTTACACTTGTATTTTCAGAGCTCATTCGTGCCGGTATTCCTATTGCGGAAGCACTTGATACTGCTATTGAGATGATTGACAACCTTCCACTTAAAGCCAAACTTCAAGCTGTAAGAATAACAGTAGAAAAGGGTGGAACACTTAATAAAGGTCTCAAAGAGACTGAACTTTTTGAAAATATGATTTTACAAATGGTTAGAGCTGGTGAGGATAGTGGTACACTTGACGCTATGATTCAAAAGGTTGCTGAGTATTATAAAATGCGTTTTGATGCGATTATTGATGGTTTAAGCGATGCTATTGAGCCTATTATGCTTTTCTTTATCGCAGGTATGGTTATACTTCTAGCACTTGGTATATTTTTACCTATGTGGGGCTTAGGTAGTGCAGTAAATGGTTAGTTTTAATTGTGCTTAGGCACAATTTTTACTATTCTCTTTACCTTCTCTAAAAACTTCTCCATACTTTTTTCATCAGCTTTTATTTTATATATCGTTTTATTCTCAAAAAATTTCTCCAAAATACTCACATTAAAAGCTTTACACTCATAGTTTATAAAACGGATATTACTATATTCTATCTCTATACTTACTTCTTTTTCTTTTTTATACTCTTCAAATGATGCTTCATTTAATACTAAATTCACTGCATCACTATAAGCCCTTACTAAACCACCAGTACCAAGTTTAGTACCACCAAAGTAACGAACAATTATTACGGCCGTGTTTATAAGTTCTTGACCTTGAAGCACCATTAGTGAAGGTTTACCGGAGGTTCCCTTTGGTTCACCATCATCACTTAAATGCTCTACTATCTGCTCAAACTCATTTAAATACCTATATGCGGTAACAAAATGTCTAGCTTTTGGGTGTTGTATTTTTAATGTTTCTAAGGTGATTTTATAAGTATCGTATGGAGTAAGCCAAGCAATAAATTTTGATTGCTTGACTTCAAGTGTGTTGTTTGAAATATTTTTTACATATTTCATGAAAGAATTATGCTAGATTTGTATATATTTTTTGTACGTCTTCATCATCTTCTAATCGTTCTAAGATTGTATCAATTTCTTCTTGTTGTTCTTCATTAATTGTAATAGGAGTATTTGCAATACGCTCTAAAGTTGCTTTTTTAATCTCAATTTCCATAGCTTCAAGTGCTGTATTTAATGTACCAAAACTAGTAAAATCAGCTGTCACTAAACACTCACCACCCTCTTCTTCAATCTCTTCAAGACCGGCATCAATGAGTTCAAGTTCTAATTCTTCAATATCCATACCATCTTTTAAATCAAATTCAAAGAGTGCTTTACGAGAGAACATAAACTCTAATGAGCCTTTGTTTAACATCTCTGCACCATTTTTTGTCAAAATATTTTTTACATTAGCAACGGTACGAGTATTATTATCAGTAGCACACTCAATAAAGATTAAAACACCATATGATGCTTTTCCTTCAAAGTTTACCTCAGTCATATCTTTTAAGTCTTTTGCTGTAGCTCGTTTAATAGCCGCATCTATATTATCTTTTGGCATATTTTCAGATTTAGCATTTAAAATTGCAGTACGTAGCTTAGGATTCATATCAGGATCCCCACCACCCTCTTTTGCAGCCATTGTTATCACTTTACCAAGTTTAGGGAAAAGCTTTGACATTGCTCCCCATCTCTTTAATTTTGATGCTTTTCTATACTCAAACGCTCTACCCATAAAAGTTCCTCATATTTGTTATTTCCTAATTATAGCGTTTCATTGTATAATAATGTTTAAGGAATATATATGCGACTTGGATTTCGTCTTAAACATCATTTTTTCAGTGCTTTTCGAGAGTTTTTTGTACATCACCATGGTTCTCTAGAGTTTCGTGCAAAAATATTTGCACTTGTAATTGCTGCGAATGACAAACTACCTCTTGAGTATTATGAAGTAGTTAAAGACATTGGAATGAATATATATAATGGAGATGAAGAGCGCTCTGATTTACTAATGATTGCGACTCAAGAACTCATACAAAAAGGTAAAGACAACAATTTTGATATAGACCAACTTGTCTATAGTATATTAAAAGAACTAAAGATTGTTCCTCGTTATGCAAGAAAGATAGATATAAAAGCACTTAAACCTCTTCTTTTACTATCACATGACCCAGATACGATTTCCTACCAAGAAAATATTTTAGAATTTTTGCAAAATACTAAAGAAGAAATCCTAAATAAATCAGCTCTTGAAGCTTAATTAAGTCATTAATGGTAAAATAACATTATTATTTTACGGAGCACTGAAACTTGTCCTTAAACCTACAAACACATACTCAACACTTTACAAATCCACTCTATTTAGAGAGTGGACGTATTTTAGAACCTTATGACATCACATATGAGACATACGATAAAAGTAATGTAATAGTAGTTTGTCATGCACTCACTGGAAGTCATCATGCTGCAGGGATGTATGAAGATGATAATAAGTCAGGTTGGTGGGATGGCCTTATAGGTAGTGGTAAAACTATAGACCCTGATAAATACTTTGTAATCTGTTCAAATGTTATAGGCTCTTGTTTTGGTTCAACTGGCCCAATGAGCATGAGACATCCCCATCATGAAGCATATCGTTACAAGTTTCCCGTTGTTAGTATAAAAGACATGGTAA
>FPHF01000061.1_pt3 | contig 32939 bp, 40 predicted proteins | sample 1057241 | NCBI WGS metagenome assembly FPHF01 (sample SAMEA4473298, study PRJEB15554) | hydrothermal vent metagenome | biome: marine basaltic hydrothermal vent biome; feature: marine hydrothermal vent; material: water | place: Pacific Ocean | collected 2011-06-14/2011-07-23 | depth 1709 m | reverse complement strand
ATTAAAAATATCAGTTTAAATACTAAAGATTGATACCATTTAACATGTCTATCTCTTTTTATTTTTTTCATTACATCCTCATTTTATTTGTTATTTACACTATATTTCCCACTACCTAAAAGTACTATTAAAATCGACATTATTAAAAAAAGAAGTGGAGACTCTATCGCTAAACCACCAAATTTTGCTAGGGAAAAAGAAAATCCATATGATAAGAAGATAGCCATTAGCATATTTACCCCTAGAACCATAGATGCCACTCGAGCATAAAGACCAAGTATGATAAAGATAGGAGCAACTACTTCACCCAAATAAACCCCATAAGAGAAGAACTCAGGAAGCCCTGCATTAAGGAGCATATCTTTAATGCCACCTGTTCCATGTATTACCTTATGAATACCATGAAAAAGTATAAGTACCCCGGCACTGAGTCTCAGTATAAGTTTTGCTATATCTGTGTTATTAAACATCTCTATTCCCTAAAATTTTGAGTTCATGTTGAGGAAAAGGTATAGTTATCTTTTCTTTGTTAAAGGCAGTAATAACTTCTAAGTTTACACTGTACTGTGTTTTAAAGTACGTATGTGACGGTACCCAGTATCTATATGCAATATCGATAGAACTTTCATTAAATTTTTCCACACCAATAATCGCTTCATTTTCTGTCTTAAGTATCTCAAATGTATCTAAAACATTTTTTATTGTTTGTATTACTTTTTTTATATCACTATCATAAGCAACACCAACAGTTCCCTCTACTACTCTATAAGAAAAAGAATTAATCAAAACATCACCAATCATATACTTATTTGGTATGGTTATCTGCTCTTTATCTTCATTAACTAAAACACAATATGCAAGTTTAATCTCGACTACCTCACCATAAATATTATGGATATTTATCGTATCCCCTATCTTAAAGGGTTTGCTAATTATGAGTACGATTCCTGCAGCAAAATTTGAAACACTCCCTTGAAGTGCCAGGCCTGCAGTTAAGGACAATGCACCTACAGCTGCAAGAAAAGGAGCTATGCTGATACCAAGTTTACTAAGGGCGATAATAACGACCATAATTACAATGACGATACGTATAAAATTTGCTACAAAACCACTAACTGTCTCATCTATATTATTTTTAAGAAGTATTTTTAAAAGAAATTTATGAATATATTTTGAAGCAATAACACCTATAAGAATAATAAGTAGTGCACCAATGAGTTGAAAAGAATAGTTCGTTATAAAATCAATAATAGTATTGTAGACTTGGTTAGCTTGTTCTAGCTCTTCACTCATCTACTTAATCCCTCTTTTGACGGAATTTACACTCGCCCACGCGAATAACTTTTCCGTTTTTCACAGCCTCTTTCACATAAAGAAGAGTCCCCTGTGGGTCTGCATCACCTATCTCCTCTTCTATCATGCGAAGTAGGTCTTTATCTAAAGTATCTGTCCATATTTTTTCATAATGATATTGTGTTTGAATTTTCATAACTAGCATCATAGCAAAAAATTATATATAGTACTTTAAAGATCATTTTCCTCACTTGCTAACGAAAGTATTTTTTTAGGTTTCACTCCAAGTTGCACTATATTTTCGGCACGTTTTATAACATTTCCACGACCAGTTTTAAGTCTATTCATTGAAGTTTCATAAGCATCTTGTGCTTTATCTAAATATGAACCTATTTTTTGCATCTCTGATACAAAACCTACAAGTTTATCGTACATAGCTTCTGCTTCATTCGCAATTTTCAGAGCATGTTCTTCTTGATGCTGTGTACGCCAGATATGCTCAATAGTTCTCAGCGTAACCAGTAGGGTAGAAGGAGAGACAACTAATATATTTTTGTCATAGGCATTTTTAAAGAACTCTCCATCTTCTTCTAAAGCTAATAAAAAAGCTCCTTCTATTGGCATAAAAAGAAGTACAAAGTCTAAACTATTTACACCTTCAAGTTTTTCATACTGTTTCTCACTTAAATCTTTTACATGTCCTTTTATACTGAGTATATGCTCTTTGAGTGCTTTGAGTTTTTCACTTTCAGTCTCTGCACTCATAAAACGCTCATATGCAACAAGTGAGACCTTCGAATCTATGATAATATCACGCTGCTCGGGCATATGAATGATAACATCAGGTCTAAAACTTTTTCCTTCTTGTGATTTAAGTGTTGCTTGGAGTTCATATTCAACACCTAAACGCAGACCTGATTGTTCTAGAATATTTTCTAAAACAATCTCACCCCAATTACCCTGTGTTTTATTCTCACCCTTAAGTGCTTTTGTTAGGTTTACAGCATCGTTTGAAAGTTGTGAGTTCATCTGCTTTAAACGCAGGAGTTCATCTTTAAGTAAGTATGTCTCCTTAGAGTGTGTTAAAAACTGCTCTTTTGTCTGTGTTGAGAAGTTTGTTATCTGTTCTCTAAAAGGTTTTAACATTAATTCTAATTGTTCTGTGCTTGTAGTGCTAAATTGTTTAGACTTATCTTCAAAAATTTTGTTTGCTAAAGTTTTAAACTCATTTGAGAGTTCATCCTTTGCTCCTTGGAGAACATCTAGTTTGGCAGAGGAAGCTTGTATCTCATCTTCATACCGAGTCTGTAATACTGCATACTGTAGTTCAAGGTTTTTTATTCTTTCTATTGAGTCACGGTTATCATCTTCTAAAAGTTCTACTTTTTTCTTTTGTTTAAAGTATATAAGCACCATACCAATGAAGAGTATAAAGGAAAAAACATATAGTCCAAAATAAATATCAAATGTCATACAAAAACTTCCTATTATTATCGATTACAAAGATTATACACTATTTTTGTAGCACTATAAACTTAACTTATTACAAATATAGATTGCTTTAACTTTATCATAGATAAACTTAGGTATAATTCGCGAAATATTTTAAGGGGAAGATGCCCTGCATAAAAGCACAGCTAAAATGCAACTTGTATCATCTCCTTATACTAAAGGATAATGATGCAAGAAAATGCACAAAACGAAGAAACAAAAGAAGTAGAGATTAAAGAAGAAGAAGTTACTCTCACATTTGATGACCTAGGTTTAAAAGACGAGATTTTAAAAAGTGTTAAGTATGCAGGTTTTACAACACCTTCACCTATTCAAGCACAAGCGATTCCTATCGTTATAGCTGGTAAAGATATGGTTGGTCAAGCACATACTGGTACTGGTAAAACAGCTGCGTTTAGTCTTCCAGCACTTCATAACATGAAGATGGATGGTTCAGTAGAAATGCTAGTTATCACTCCAACTCGTGAACTTGCTACTCAAGTTAGTGATGAGATTTTTAAGTATGGTCGTAACTTAGGAGCTAAAACTGTAACTGTTTACGGTGGTAGTTCTTATAAACGCCAACTTGATCTTATCGCTCGTGGTGCTTCTGTAGTAGTTGCTACTCCAGGACGTATGTTAGACATCCTTAAGCGTGGTATGATTCCTGACTTTGCACCACAAATGGTAGTTCTTGATGAAGCTGATGAGATGCTTGACATGGGTTTTCTTGATGATATCAATGAAATCTTTTCATTCCTACCAGCAAAAAGACAAACATTACTTTTCTCAGCGACTATGCCTGCACCTATTAAGACACTTGCAAGTAGAATTTTAAGAGACCCTGAGTTTGTTTCAATCACTAAAGGTGAGACTACAAACTCAGACATCGAACAACTGTATTATGTAATCGATGAACATGAGAGAGATGATGCTATTATCCGTCTTATGGATTCTGACGGAGTAAAAAAATCAGTAGTATTTTGTCGTACAAAATCAGAAGTTGATAGACTAAGTAATGTTTTAAGTAATGCAGGTTACCTAGCAAATGGTCTTCATGGAGATATGGAGCAACGCCAACGTGAGAATGTTATTAAGGGTTTCAAAAATGACTCTATAATGTTCCTTGTTGCAACTGATGTTGCTGCTCGTGGTATCCACGTAAACAATATTAGCCATGTTTTTAACTACCATATTCCTTTTGACCCTGAGTCTTATGTTCACCGTATCGGTAGAACAGGTCGTGCTGGTACAAAAGGTAAGGCTATCACTCTTTTAACTCCTATGGAATTTAAAGAACTACAGCGTATTAAACAAAAAGTTGGTACTTCAATGAACCATGCTTTTGTTCCAAGTAAAACTGACCTTAGAAGTTCAACTGTTGATAAAATGGTAACAACTATCGAAGATCAACACATTTACGATGAGGCACATAAGGTTCTTGACCGTCTTAAAGAAGACATAGACGAAGAGCAAATCATGTACAAACTTATCTCTATGATTTTAGATAAGCAAGATATCAAAGGGCCTGCTAACATTGGTATTCCTGCTGATAAGCTTGATGCTATTTTAGCTCGTGCTGCACAACGTGGAGGCGGCGGTGGCCGTGGTGGTCGTGGCGGTGGATACCGTGGAAGAAACCGTTCTGGTGGCGGCGGAGGCGGTGGAGATAGAAACCGTAGCCGTTCTGGTGGAAATGGCGGAGGCGGTAGCGGTGGTTACCGTGGAAACCGTGAAGGTGGAGAACGTTCAGGCGGAGGCGGTGGTGATAGAAACCGTTCTGGTGGTGGACGTAGTTCTGGTGGTTACAGAGGTAACAGAGACTAGTTCTCACACCTTAATTTCTTTGCTTTACAAGAGTGACATTTTCGTCACTCTTCCCTCTCTTATAACTTTTTCAAACTCTTCTTCTATATCATAATAAAAAAACTTTGCTATAATATAATCAAGAATACTTATAAAAGGTACTACCATGAAAAATAAAATAATCTATGAAGACTTTAGCCTCTATGTTGAAAAAGAAGAGAGTGAGATACCTTGGTTAAAAATCTTTACAAAAGAGCCTTATAAAGAGTTAGGAGATGTTCCAGCTGGTCTTCGTACCAAACTTTGGGAGACATATGATCTTATAGAGTATGAAATGACACACTACTATAATCCAAAAAAAATAAATATGGCATCATTTGCAAATATTTTACCCCGTGTACATATTCATATTATGGCAAGATTTGAAGAAGATAGTTATTTTCCACAACCTATGTGGGGAGAAAAACAGAGAGATGCAAATCTAAGCCTTCCAGATGAGACAGAATTTCATAAACGAGTTTTTAATGCATTAACACAAAAGCATAATTAAAATCTCGAAGTTTTTATTTATCTTTTAAGTTAATTAGTTATTGGGTGAGAAAGGGACTAAGGCAGAACCCCATGTAAGGCCACCACCAAATGCATCTAAAAGCATAAGTTCACCTTTTTTTAGTTTGCCAGATTCATATATGTCATTTATAGCCATTGGGATAGAAGCACCAGATGTATTTCCAAACTTCCCCACTGTTAGAACAACTTGTTCTTCACGGAGTTTTAGTGCATCACCAACTGCTTTAATAATACGATAATTTGCTTGGTGAGGAACAAAATGTATAATATCATCAGAAGCGATATTGTTATCGCACAAAATCTCTTTTACATCTTTTGTAAGTGTACGAACTGCAACTTTAAAAGTCTCATTACCTTTCATCTGCATAAAACAGCTACTTGCTTCTTGACCAAGTGCATCATGAACAGAACCACTTCCACCATTTGGTGTCATAAGTAGGTCAGCATACTCACCATCAGCACCAGTGTGTACATCTATTATCGCTTCACTTTTATCTTCAGTAGCACAAATCATAGCCGCACCAGCACCATCACCAAAAAGGATACAAGTACCACGATCTGTGTAATCAGTTATAGCTGAGAGTTTTTCTGCACCAATAATAAGTATATTTTTTTTCATTCCTGACTCAATAAAAGCTTTTGCTATAGAGAGAATATAAACAAAACCTGTACATGCAGCAGATATATCAAATGCGGTTACATTTTTTAAACCAAGTTTTGTACTGATGATTGTTGCAGTTGAAGGCATACAGAAGTAATCAGGGCTAATTGTAGCTGTAATTATCATATCTATATCTTCTAAGGCTACACCACTACGCTCAATCGCTTTTTGTGCAGCTTTTACACCTAAGTCTGAAGTATATTCATCCTTAGCTGCAATATGACGTTCTTTGATACCTGTACGTTTAGTAATCCACTCATCTGTAGTGTCAACCATTGTAGAGAGGTCATCATTTGTTAAAATCTTTTCTGGAACATAGGCGCCAATAGATCTAAATGCTGCATATGCCATTAATTTTCCTTATCTTCTAAAACTGAGATTTCTTCAACTATATGTGAATTCACATCAGCATCAACAAAAGATATCGCTTGAAATATTGCATTTTGAATAGCTTTAGCATTACTTTTACCGTGACTTACAATAACACAGCCTTTGATACCGATAAGTGGTGCTCCACCTATCTCAGCATAATCAATCTCTTTTTTAAGAAGTTTAAATACTTTTCTCATAAGTAATGCACCGGTAATAGCGATAGGTGATTTACGAATATACTCTTTTATAAAGTAACTAATTGTTGTGGCAACACCCTCACTCGCTTTAAGTACAAGGTTTCCATGAAAACCATCACAGGTAATAACGTCACAAGAACCATTAAAGATATCTCCACCTTCAACATTTCCAATAAAACCTTTATAACCTTCTAATAGTTTTGTGGTTGCTTTAGTGATTTCTGAGCCTTTAGACTTTTCTTCACCATTTGCAAGAAGACCAATACGAGGTTCTGGTATACCCATAACACCTCTAGCATAACAGCCACCCATAACGGCGAATTGAGCTATGTATTCTGGTTTTGAGTCAACATTTGCTCCAACATCTAAAAGAGCTGAACGCCTTCCAGCAACAGTTGGCATAAAAGTGATAAGAGCAGGTCTAAGTACACCTTTTAATCGTCCAAGTCTAAGTGTAGCAAGTGTCATTGCAGCACCACTATGTCCAGCAGATACGAGAGCATCTGCTTCACCACTTCTTACTAGTTCCATAGCTTTATATATAGTACTTTCTTTACGTTTAACTGCATTCGTTGCTGCATCACTCATAGAAATCACATCGTCAGTTTCTACTATAGAAATCTTATCTCTATAACGTTTTGGTAACAGAGGTAAAATTTCTGATTTTTTTCCTACGAGAATAGGAGTGAATTTCTTTTGTTTTAGTGCTAGTACACAACCTTTAATGATAGGCTCAGGACCAAAGTCCCCGCCCATTGCGTCAATAGCAATTCTAACCATTGACTATTTATACTCACCAGTAGTTGGGTTAAGGTGGTGTGGTAACTTGTAAGTTCCATCTGCACATTTAACTGGTTTTGCTAGAGTGATTTTGTAGTGAGTTCTTCTTTTCGCGCCGCGTGAATGAGATACTCTTCGTTTAGGTACTGCCATATCTTTAGTTCCTTTATATTTTAAATTTTAGTTTGAATGTTTACATTCATCGCAACTATGATAGTCGCTTCTGATGAGCTCGACTTCAGAGTGTAATAACTCTTCTATCTCTACTTCACCATCAAAAGATTCAATAACATCAAGATTGATGCCATCTTCATCTTTATACATACCATCGGAGATGAAAAGTTCTATGTTTTCATCTAAGGGTATTTTGAATTCTTCTGCACAAACATCGCAATCTTTAAGGATACTTCCTTGTAAGTTTGCTTTGAGCAGAATTAATTTGCCACCATGATACTGCAAATAACCTTTAAAAGTTATTTCGTCAGACTTTACATCAAAGTCTAAAGGTGTTTTGGTAACACGTCTTAAAATTACTTTCACAAGTAGTCTTTAAGAAATTTCTCTTTCTGAAAAGAAAAATGCAATTTCTATTGCTGCATTTTCAACTGAATCACTTCCGTGAACTGCATTAGCATCAATATTTTCAGCGAAGTCTGCACGAATTGTACCAGCCTCTGCTTCTTTAGGATTAGTTGCACCCATTAGATCACGGTTAATTTGCATAGCATTTTCACCCTCTAAAACTGTAACAACAACTGGACCAGAAATCATGAAGTCAACTAAGTCTCCGAAAAAAGGACGCTCAGCGTGAACTGCATAAAATGCTTCTGCATCTGCACGAGAAAGTTGCATTTTTCTTGTAGCTGCTAGCTTAAGACCCTTGCTCTCAAATCTGTCTAAAATCTTGCCTATAACACCTTTAGCTACTGCATCTGGTTTAATTATTGATAGTGTACGTTCCATCGAATCTCCTCTGAAAATATAAAATTAGATTGGAATTATATCTAAATAAAGATTGTTTTTTGTTTAAAAAATGGATTTTGTGGATTTTATAAAAAAATGTTGGTATTTTACTGATAGAAATGAAGCACCGGAGTGCTTCAGGGAGTAGAAATTAGTCTACAATATTCTCTTTATTTTCACGTTGCTCGTCTGTAATATCTTCTCTGTGGGATGGGCTATCACCGATAGAGTCCCAAGTAATACAACCCTCAGTTGGACATGCAGTTGCACAAGCAGGCTCGTCATGAAAACTTACACACTCTACACATTTGTCACCATATACGAAGTAAACATCCTCACCATCTGGATTATCATCTTCATCTACTATCGCTTCTACTGGACACTCATCTATACATGCACCACAGTTGATACATGTGTCGTTAATTATTACTGACATTATTTTCTCCTATAATTTTCAATAGAGGTACTATACCCGCTATATTTTTAAAAACAGCTAAAAAGTTTTGAATAATACAAAAATTTATTAGTAATGTTTAGTTTTAATAATAGTATTTAAGGCTTAAAGCCCTAAATATTTCTTAATTTCCTCAGCTCTATCTGTAACTTCCCAAGTAAAACCAGGCTCTTCACGACCAAAGTGGCCATAAGCAGCAGTTCTTCTATATATAGGTTTTAGTAAGTCTAAAGACTCAATAATTCCTGCAGGGCTTAAATCAAAAAGCTCTTTAATACAAGCTTCTATTTTCTCTTCAGCTACTTTACCAGTTCCATGAGTATCTACCATAATAGATACAGGCTGAACTACACCAATAGCATATGCTACTTGGATAGTCGCTTTATCACAAGCACCTGAAGCTACAAGGTTTTTTGCAACATGCCGAGCAGCATATGCAGCTGAACGATCCACTTTAGTAGGATCTTTTCCAGAAAATGCACCACCACCATGAGGACATGAACCACCATATGTATCAACTATAATCTTACGGCCAGTAAGACCAGCGTCACCTTGCGGTCCACCAATTACGAACTTTCCAGTAGGATTAATGTGAAAAATAGTATTTTCATCCATCATATCAGCAGGAATAACCTGTTTAATAACTTCTTCTATCATATCTTTATGGATCTGCTCTTGGCTGATTCCATCGTGATGTTGTGTAGAGATAACAACAGTTTCAACTGCTACTGGTTTATCATCTACATATCTAACACTTATTTGTGCTTTTCCATCAGGGCGAAGATAAGGAACTATTCCTTCCTTACGAACTAGTGCTAACCTTTGAGTTAAGCGGTGTGCTAAATGAATAGGTAAAGGCATAAGTACATCTGTCTCACGACAAGCATATCCAAACATTAAACCTTGGTCACCAGCACCAATTGAACCATCTGCTTGATCAACACCTTGGTTGATATCAGGAGATTGCTCACCGATTCCGTTTAATACTGCTGCTGCTCTATAGTCAAAACCATAATTAGCGTCAGTGTATCCAATTTCTTGAATAACTTTTCTTGCAATCTCTTGCATAGGGGCATAAGCCGTTGTCTTCAATTCGCCTGCAATTACACAAAAACCATTTGAAACTAAAGTTTCACAAGCAACACGTGCTTTTGGGTCTTTTTCAATAATATAATCCAGAATTGCATCACTGATCTGATCTGCCATCTTATCAGGGTGCCCTTCTGTTACAGACTCTGAAGTAAATATATACTCTTTAGTCATCGATTTTCCTTATTGACATATGGCATCATGTGCCATAAATCGTCGCAAGTATATCTAAAACTTTCTTTAAGTAATTTGTCCTATTTCTCCCCTCTTACTTTATTAATAAATTTTGGTTAGAATTACAGCATTCAAAAAACAAGGATATATATATGTTAGTAACAAAACAAGCTCCAGACTTTACAGCAACAACAGTTTTAGCAGACGGATCAATCGTAGAAGATTTCAAATTATCAGAAAACTATGGTGAAAAAGGTACAGTACTTTTCTTTTACCCACTAGACTTCACTTTTGTTTGTCCATCAGAAATTATCGCTTTCTCAAAAAGAGTAGCTGACTTTAAAGAACGTGGTGTTAACGTTATTGGTGTATCTGTTGATAGCCAATTTTCTCACTTCGCATGGAGAGAGACTGAAGTAGCTAAAGGTGGTATTGGCCGTGTTAATATGCCTTTAGTAGCTGACCTTACAAAAGATATCTCTCGTGCTTACGATGTTCTTTTAGATGGTGGTGTTGCTTTACGTGGTTCATTTTTAATTGATGCTGATGGTACTATCCGTCATGCAGTAATCAATGACTTACCACTTGGTCGTAACATTGATGAGATGATTCGTATGGTTGATACTATGCTTTTCACTAACGAGTTCGGTGAAGTTTGTCCTGCTGGTTGGGTTAAAGGTGACGATGGTATGAAAGCTACAACTGAAGGTGTTGCTGAGTACTTAGGTTCTCACGAAGACGCTCTTTAATATATAGACTTTTTAAACTAAAGCAGTGAGTTTCTCACTGCTTTACCTCTTCTTTTATATTCTTACTTATTTAAATCAGCTTGCGCTTTATCATTTGCTTTATTTGCTCTATCATAATAAGCATCATCACTTTGACTAGCACAACTTGCCAATCCTAGTACTATCATAATCGTTAATAAAAATAATTTCATTATATCTCCTTGCATAATTATCTTGGACAAGCATCTTATCAAAAATTGAAGACTTTTGTTCTTAATCTACTTTTTAGAGACTAAAAACCCACCCATAATAATTAAAGCAATACCAAAAAATGTTAACAGATCAGGAAAATCATCACCAAGCATAAAACCAAAACCTATAGCAAAGGGTATGTTTGTGTAAGAAATCACACCCACTATACTTAAGTTCGAAGCACTATATGCTTTTGTTAGTAACCATTGAGAAAGAGTCGAAATGATTGCCATAAAGCCTATAAGTAACCATAAAGTAATACCCATAGGTAGAATGAATTGGGGAAAAAGGAAAGAGAGACTCACCGGTGTCTCAACAAAAGATGCAACAGTAAATAGTAATGCAGGAAGCAGAGTTCCAATACTCACAAATGAGAGAACAATAATACGAGAATCATATATATCTTTTATTTTTTTGATGGTTGTGTAAGCAGCAGCAGCAAAAAAACCACCTAATATTCCCATGATATGCTCATACGAGACATCCATACCAAAAGGTTTGGTGATAAATATAATACCTAGAAAACCAACAGCAAGTGCAAAAGCAGTACGCTTACTTAAATTCTCACCAAGTAGGTAGAAAGCAAGTATAGCCACAAAAAGTGGAGATGTTTTGTTAAGTGTTATCGCTTCACCTAAAGGAATAGTCGTAATAGTGTAAAAAAACAAAATCATCGCGGTAAAACCAAATAAACCACGTGTAAAAAGAAGATGAATTTTCCCACCAATTAGTTTGGGAGGTGTGTGTTTGAGAGTATAAAGAATTAAAAAAACTCCAATAAGGTTTCTGAAAAAAACTATCTCTAATGCTGACATATCCTCACTCAGTATCTTAGCCAAAGCACCGTTGAGGGCGGAGATAAGAGCAGCGAGTAGCATATACGCTATACCACTGTCTAAGTTTTTAAAATATCTTAATTTTTTAATTGTAAATTCACTTCAAAAGAGTCATCATTTACCTTGCTTGAAAAACCATACTTACGATACTTAGCAATATCTTCTAAGTTTTTCACCTCTTGCTCTGTTGAAACTATCATTTTAAGGCTCTTACCTTTATAGTTGTTAAGAGTAGACTTTAGTTGATGCATAGCATCAGGGACAGGAAGGTTTCGTCTGTGGTCTAAGACTTGTCCACGAGTATCTAAAACTCCATCCTTTAAGTTGAGTGGAATTTGGTACTCTGCCATCAGTCTTTTTGAAGATGCCTTCCAGCCCGCTTTGTCTAAATCAGCTCTTCCAAAGAGTGCACAGTGACATGTTCCATACTCTTTAATCTCATCTTCTACATATTCACAAGGACACATCATCTTTTTATTAAGTTCTTTATCATCTGATGGTTCAAAACATGGGCAAAAACGCTGTCCAAAAGTAGCTTGCATTTCACTTATCCACACTTTTAAGTTCGTAGTCATCATCAAGTCAGGGTTAAGTGCATAATTATTTTTTTTAATATACTTCTGCATCCATGTACCTTGTTTCTTCACTTCTACTCTAAACTTCCATAAGTCTTTAAAAAAAGCTATCATCATTCCTAACATATTAACTATTCCTTATATTTTTTCGAATTATAGCTAAATATTATCACTAAATATTTGAAATAAACCACCCAAATATTCCTTGTGCTGTACAAATGCCATCACTATCTTTAACTTCTACATATACAGACAAACTTGCTCTCCCTTTTCTTGCGAACTGCTCGATAAACTTTGCCTTATCTTCCTCTTTTACCTCAGCAAATGCAGTGATATTTTTAAGTGCTGGTTTTTTATACTTCATATTTGACTCACGCAAAAGTGGTATGACTTTTCCCTCTAAATCTGGAAATAGATTTTGTAAGTGTAAACCACTCTGAGTCTCAGCTAAAGTAAACTGTGCTGAAGCATGAATGGTGTTTATATGATTTTGTACATCTTTTTTATAAGCGAGTGATAATTCATTTTCATTTTGCTCTATACCTACGAGTTTTACAAAGGCTATATCTGTTGCTTTCATTATGTATTCTTTGTTAGATATACTTCTATAAGTTTACTTTTTGACATAAAACTAATAGCATAATTTAACAAGTCATAAAAATCTTCATTTGAAAAACCTGCACTTTCTAACTCACTTAAATCATTAGCACCAAAAGTATTTGGATTATAAATAGCTTCCATTACTTTTTCTTTGAGAAATTCTTGATCTTTATCTATTTCTACATCTTTCATTGTCTCTATCATCTTTGTATTAAAAACTACACAGTAGTTTCTACACTCTTTTTGTGCAATCTCTAGACGTAAATATGGTAAAACATTATTATCTATCTTTTTATGCATACGGATTTTTTGATTTGTTTGTACAAAACTTTTCATCGAATCAAAATCAATAGTAGCAAAAAGTTCAAAGTGTGCAGGCACAAAACCCAAACTTCTCTCTATTAACTTGTAAAGAACTTTTAATTCCCCTGTTGCATCTGCTTGTTTTATCACATCAATTATAAACATAGTATCTCCTTAAAGTTAGACCAATCAGTCTAGTAATGAAATACTACAAAAGCTTCACTTAAATTAGACTGAATGGTCTAGTCTATACTTTTAATGATTTTAGATAGTTTATAAGATGCCTAATAGTCTGCATGTAGCGTTTTGTTGAAGACTGGGTAGGACTAAGAGAGATACTTCCCCATACGGTTGCAATGATAAACTCAGAAAGAGACTCTTTGTCTACATCAGGTTTAAGTTGGCTATTATCTAAAAGAAGAGTTATCTTATCTCGCAGTCGATTATATATACTGTTGATTGCTTCTTCGAAGTCTGCATCCACAGGAGACATCTCTTGGTTAAGGCGGTTTAGAGGACAACCATAACTAACAAGCAGTTCTTTTTTAGATACTTTTAAAATCGCAGCGAGAAGTGTATCTATACCCTCTTGTGACTTTTCAATACTTAACTGATAAAAATCATCCATACGAGGGTTTATTCTCTCCCTAACAACAGCCAAAACCATCTCTTTTTTTGACTTAAAGTAGTGATATAAAGAGCCCTTAGGAATCCCACACTCTTTTAAAATCATAGCCATACTAGTACCGTTGTATCCATTTATATAAACAAGTTTAAAAACAGTATCTAAGATTTTTTCTCTTGTGGGTTGACTCATTCTTTCTCTTCTTTTTTTATCATTGTATCATTTTTCACAAATTCCATAGCTCTATCATTTACATAAGCTAAGTCATACCACTGTTTTCTTGGAGCGATTAGGTTTAAGTTCTTAGGATTAGAACTTCGTGAGAGTGCTACATAAAACTGAGAAGGAGCAAAGATTTCATTTGTCTCAATTATGAGGTCTTCAATACTCATACCTTGGGACTTGTGTATAGTTATGGCAAATGCTAGTTTTATAGGAAACTGATAGATACTAAAAAGGTTCTCTTCTAGCATCTCTTTTTTACCATTAACACTCTTCTCTACCCACCTAGCCTTACTCTGAGCAGAACTCTCTAACTTTATAACTACACCATCACTCTTTTGCACAAAAATATTTGCAGCATCTACATTTATAACTATAGCTCTCTCACCATTAAAGTAGTTCCATGAGTTTCTTGTAAAGAGAACTGGGGCACCTACTTTTAACTCTAACTCTTTTTCTATTCTTGCATCATTCATAAAACGTTCTACTTCATTATCTTTAGTAGATTTAAGATGTTTGATGACTTGTGCTTCTTTTATAAAAAGTTCACTATCTATGTGTTCTAGTTGACGTTTATTGTGCAGGTTTGCCGAGTTATTTTTACCAAAAAGAAAGGTGAATTTACTTAGGTCTTGGGATAATGGTTTTATATAGGAATTAAGTTGCTTATGCACATTCTCATTCACAAATCCAAAGCGTACATGGTTAAGTAAATCTATAAAAACCACATCATCTGTTCTATATATATGTGTCAATTCTATCTTTTCAAAATCCATCTCCAACCAAGCATCTGACTCAAATGCAAAATGAACATCATTTGAACCACGGACAACTGGTGGTAGTTGTAAAAAATCGCCCACAACTAAAACTACACCAGTAAAGTCGGCCTGCTCTAAACGCAGAGATATCATCTCAAAAAGTGCATCACTTACCATACTTATTTCATCTATAACTATGAGTTGCATGGAGTTTATAAGTTTTTTTATCTTTTTTTTTATCTCAAACTTACCCTTACTTTGCAAATCTTCTATATCTGAAGCGATACCTAGGTCTAAAAAACTGTGAAGGGTCTGTCCGCCTATAAGAGTAGCAGCCATTCCAGTTGAGCCTAACTTTGCTACTTTTTTAGCTTCATTTTCAAAATACTCGATGATTTCTCGGGTTATAGTTGTTTTACCAACCCCTGCCCCACCGGTTAAAAAAACATTTTTGTTTGATTTTAATTTATCTATAGTAACACTTAGCCAATTCATACACAAATCATAGCTATTTTTACTATAAAAACAGCTAAAACAGTGTAACATTTAGTAACAAAACTGGAGAGATTATGAGTAAAAGAATACTTATCGTAGAAGACAACAAAACACTTGCAAAACTGATTAGTAAAAAGATAGAAGCTGCGCTTGACTTTAAAGTAGATGTAGCCTATTCACTTGGTGAAGCAAAACTCTTTTTAAAAATGTATAAGTACTTCATAACACTCCTTGATATCAACCTACCAGATGCTCCAAATGGTGAGATAGTTGATTATGTACTTTCTAAAGGTAATCGCGCCATTGTTTTGAGTGCTAACATAGATAAAAATTTCCGTCAAACTGTACTCAAAAAAAATATTATTGATTATGTAAACAAAGGTGGAGTGAATGATATTAACTATATTATCAACACTATCACTAGACTACAAAAGAACCAAAACCATACAGTCTTAGTTGTAGATGATTCTATGGTTTTTAGAAAACAGATGCAAAACCTCTTAGATAATATGTTCTTTAAAGTCATCTCTGTTGCCCATGGGGAAGAAGCATTAAACATTTTAAACACACATAATGATATTAATCTAGTCCTTACCGATTATCATATGCCAGTGATGGATGGTTTAGAACTCACATATGAGATAAGAAAAGAGCATACCAAAAATGAGCTTGCTATTCTTGCAGTTTCATCAAATAAAGACAATGAAGTCAATGCAATTTTCTTAAAAACTGGTGCAAATGATTTTATCACAAAACCTTTTTCAAAAGAAGAGTTCTCATGTCGTATAAACAATACTATTGAAGCACTTGAAAACATTCAAATCGTTACAAACCATGCGAACCGTGACTATCTTACAGGTTTATACAACCGTCGTTTCTTTTTTAAGACAATGAGTGAGTATCAGGATGAGATAGGAGAAGATGGCGAAAAGTTTGCTGTGGCTATGATAGATATTGATCATTTTAAAAAAATCAATGATACTTATGGACATGATGTAGGTGACAAAATAATCATCGCCTTATCTGAAATACTCAGAAGCTCAACAAGTCATAGAGATATCGTAGCCCGTTTTGGTGGGGAAGAATTCTGTATGGTTTTAAAAAATATTAACCGCTATAGTGCTTTAGATATTTTTGAACGTATTCGCCAAGAAGTTGAAGCTTTTAGTTTTGCTGTTAATAAAACACAGTTTATTAAGTTTAGCATATCTATCGGTGCAGTTATACATTCTGAAGAAACACTCGAAGAGACTATAAACAATTCTGATATGATGCTTTATAAAGCAAAAAACTCAGGAAGAAATAAAGTAGTTTTTGAAGACTAGTAAATATAAATATTGTAAGGAATCTATTTGAAAATATCTGCACCATGGGAAAAAGCCTTTACTAGGATAGCCACTCCTTTTGAACATTTTATCCATTCTCAAACTACAACTGGTTTAGTTTTAATTTTTATGACTGTTATCGCTCTTGTTCTTGCTAACTCCCCATTAGTTGATGCTTATAATAATCTTTTTCATACAAAGATAGATTTTAATGTAGGCGAATGGAAACTCTCTCACACTTTACATCATTGGATTAATGATGGTCTTATGGCTATCTTCTTTTTTATGATTGGTTTAGAAATAAAACGCGAGATTTTAGTTGGAGAGCTTTCAAATATCAAAGTCGCTATACTCCCCATACTAGCAGCAATCGGAGGAATGGTAGTGCCTGCCCTTATATATACCTTTATCAATAATGGAGGAGAAGGTGCTAATGGTTGGGGAATTCCCATGGCTACAGATATCGCTTTTGCGATTAGTATTCTTGTTCTTTTAGGAAACCGTGTTTCACCTGCACTTATCACATTTTTAGTTGCCCTTGCTATCGTAGATGACTTAGGTGCTGTTTTAGTCATCGCTATTTTTTATACAGAACAGATTCAATTTTTGCCTCTTATACTTGCTGGGGTCTCATTTCTTATCATGATGATTCTTAATCGTTCGGGTATTCATGCAATTTTACCTTATTTTATTGTAGGTTTATGTCTGTGGTTTTTCATGCTTGAGTCTGGTGTACATGCTACTATCGCTGGTGTCATCGCTGCTATGAGTATCCCATCTCGTCCAAAAATAACATCTACCTACTTTACAGAACAGACAAGAAATCTACTTAACGAGTATGACAACTATCCAGTTGTCATAGATAATACTATGCATGAAAGTCAAAAAGCAATTTTACTTAATATAAAAGATACGATTGATTCAGTGAATGCACCTTCTGCAAAACTAGAACATGACTTACACCTACCAGTGAGTCTTTTGATAATTCCCCTCTTTGCCTTTGCAAATGCCGGCATTAGTATTGACTTTTCATCTGTAGCAAGCACAATTATGGAACCTATTTCTTTAGGAATTATCTTTGGTCTAATCATAGGCAAGATTTTAGGTATAGCAGGTGTGTCATTTATTGCTATCAAAACTGGTATCGCAAAACTTCCAGAGGGAAGTTCTATGAGTCAGCTCTTAGGTGTAGCATCTCTTGGAGGTATTGGTTTCACTATGAGTATTTTTGTAGCTGACCTTGCATTTTCGGGTAATGACCCTCTTATCTTTCAAGCAAAAATAGGTATTTTATGTGCCTCTTTTATAGCAGGTCTTTTTGGTTATCTTTGGCTGAGATTTTGGAGCCAGAAAAAATAAAGTCTAACTCATCAGATGCTTCCTTATAAAGAAGCGGACTGTCTAAGTCAACATACTCTATAACATCTCTGTAGTTAAATGCTAGATATAGAGCTGCATTTATAGAGTACGGGCCTTCGAGCATAGAACCTAACATACACTTTATACTATTTACTCTTGCATATTCTAAAATCTCAACTGCCTTACTTACTCCCCCACACTTCATCAGTTTTATATTTATCATATCTGCTGATTTAGTTTCTACAACTTTTTTTACATCTTCTAGTGTAAAAGTAGCTTCATCGGCAAGAATGGATATTTTGGTGGCATTTGTAACTATTTTTAATCCACTCAAATCTTCTGCAACTACAGGTTGTTCTATTAGCTCAATATTAAGTTCTTCTACTGCATTTACATATATTAATGACTCATCTAAACTCCAGGCTTGATTTGCATCTATGAGTAGTTTTGCCCCAGGTAATTCTTGAGAGATTTCTTGTGTTACAGCTATCGCATGTTTTATATCTTTTCCAAGTTTTACCTTTAAGATATTCATTCCACTACTACAAGCAATCTTTGCATCACTCAACATTACTTGTATAGGGTTGAGACTTATTGTGATATCTGTTTGAATATGATGCGTATTCTCAAGTTTAAAACCACCAAAGAGACCCATCAAGGCAATATCTAAAGCAGCTTTAGCACTTGAACCTATAGTCATCTCGTGAAGCCGTATTAATGCCTTTTTTGTATCTAAACCGATGAGTTCATCTTTTACTTTTTTAATTGACTCTAAGATTATTTCTATATCTTCACCAGTAATTGCCATAGTAGCTGGTGCTTCACCTATTCCCACACTTCCATCACTACATATAAGATGTACTCGTACAAACTCTATTACTTCTACTCGACGAAGTGCTGTTATAAAAGGTGTTTTAAGAACTATATATTTTACCTCTGTATTTATATTATCTATTATCATTGACTCAGGCCTATTAAGATATTTCCAACAAGTAAACCACCAAAAGTACCGATGATATAACCCATAATTGCCATAAGGACACCTACACTTACAAGTGACTTATTATATGTAGCTGCAAGGATTGGTGCAGAGGCAACTCCTCCAATGTTTGCTAGAGATGCTACGGCTATACTAAAGAGGTCAAGTTTAAATACTTTAGCACCCAAAACCATAATAAGAGCATGGATAAAAAGTATACATAAACCAGCTAAAACATACATACCTAATCCAGAAAAACTCTCTATCACTGCATGTGAGCCAATAAGAGCTACAAGAAGGTAAAGCATCGAAGTCGATAACTCACTCGCTCCATTTAACTCTCGCATTTTTGTAAAAGAGCCTAATATTCCAAATAGTGAAGCTAAGATAACCATAGTTGTAGTTGTGTTTATGAGAGAAAATAGTGTTGTTAGGTATTGAGTTAAAAATGAGACACTCAGTGCTAAAAGGATTAAAAGCCAGTATCTTTTTGCTCCCATATTACAAGCAGAAGCTATATCTCCAAGGTAGGCTAAGTTCTCAGCACTTTTAGTAAACTTGTTAAAGTAGCCTGCAAAAGGAACTAAGAACAGCATTAACATCACCCATAAAGTATAGTTTACACTATCGACGACAAGGGCATAAGCGAAAGCCTCTTCACTTACATTTAGTGCTGAACCTACGGCTATCATATTTGCTGTTCCACCAAGCCAGCTTCCAGCTAATGCTCCAAATGCACCAGACATAGAAGATGTGAAGTCAAAAAGAAGTGCCACGATTATAAATCCTAAAGCGATAGAGAGTAGTGCGAGTACATAAGCAATCAGCAGAGACTTACCAAGTTTTAAAAAGTGTCTCAGATCAACTTGAAGTAACATTAAAAAAAGCATAGCTGGAAGTAGGTTTGTTTTTGTTTGTTTATAGATTGAACTTATCTCTGCGTTTGAGTCAAAAAGACCAAAAGAAGCGAGTAACATACTTGAAGCATATATAAAAACAACTGCGGGTATAAGTTTAAAAACTCTTAAACTTGTTTTGGACTCAAGAAGATAAAAAGCAGTAACTAAAATTGCCAGAGAAAAAAGGTATAAAAGTGGGTTAGTTATCAAATGTTGCTCTTTATTTTTTTTATAAGTGTATCATATTTACAACACTTAAGGAGTAAGTATGAAAAAACTAACTATTGCATTGCTAACAGGTCTAACATTTAGTGCCTCTTTATGGAGTGCAACCCTCTCAAATGAAATCAAAGATGGCTCTCTCGTCGTTTATAACTCTAACTTAGGTTTAGTGCATGAAGAGAGAGACTTAAACCTTCATAAATCTGATACTTCCATCATCTATAAAGGTGTAGCCAAGAGTGTCCAAACAGACTCTATAAATGTAGATATTTCACCCGATGTGACACTCTACTCACAACAGTATAGATTTGACTCACTTACACAAGAAAAACTACTCCAAGCACATATCGGTAAAAAAGTTGAAGTGAGACTACTTCGAAATAAAAATGAGTTTAAAATTATAACAGCCACTCTGCTTGCATATAATGGGGGAAAATCAATAGTAAAAACTCTTGATTATAAAATCATAACAGTTCAAAGTGATAATATTATCTTTGATAATGTACCTGATACACTTATCACTAAACCCTCACTTGTTTGGAACATTAAAAGTAAAAAAGATGTTAAAACTACTATGAAACTTGACTACCTAATCTCAAATATCAACTTTAAAAGTAACTATATTTTAAACATCGATAAAAATACAGCAAATCTAACAGGTTGGATTAGTGTAAATAATAGAAGTGGCAAAAGGTTCGAGAATACTAAACTCTCACTACTTGCAGGAGATATACAAAAAAAGTATAGACAGGGTCAAAGACGCTACAAAAATATGCGTGTTATGAATGACACTATAGAAGTAAAAGAGAAATCTTTTGAAGGCTATCATTTTTATACTATCCCCTTTCCTGTAACTATAGCTAACAATGAGACTACACAGATAAAGTTTGTACAAGAAAATAACATTAGTATACAAAGACTCTACTCAGTTACTCTAAACAATCCCCTCTATTTAGAAGGTCAAATAAAAAATGATGTCAGTCAGTTTGTTATGTTTAAAGGACTCTCTATACCTTTACCAAAAGGTGATATTCGTATCTATTCGCAACTAGAGGGGCAAACTATACTTCTCGGTGAGAATCATATTAATCATACTCCAAAAAATAATGATATCAAACTTCGAATCGGTACAAATTTTGACTTAAAACTCAGTCAAAAGAACACTAAAGATACCAGTACAGATGATTGGTTTAATGTAGATGTTGAGTATACACTGAGTAACAATTCTGACATGAACAAAACAGTAGAAGTTCTAGTACCATTTAACACACATCAAGATTCAAAAATCAAAACAGATGAGACATATGCATTTACTAAGGGAAATTTAGTTACCTTTAGCATTAAAGTAGAATCAAACACTACAAAAAAATTCAATGTAAATTATGAGAGTAAAAAATAATGGCAAAATATATAATACTAGATACAGAAACAACAGGTGTGAGTGACAATGACAGAGTAATACAACTGGGTTATGTTGTTTTAGGAACAAACCCTGTAGAAGTTCATAATGAGTTTAATAGCACTGACATACCTATAAGTTTTGGAGCTATGGAAGTTCACGGAATTACACCTGACCTGCTTGATGCAAAAGTAATATGTACCGAGACTTCTGCATATAAAAGATTAGAAGAGCTTAATACAAATGATAATTACCTTATTATTCACAATGCACCCTTTGATATAAAAATGCTCGAAAAAGAGGGTTTTAATGTACAAATGAAAGTAATAGATACACTTAGAGTAGCAAAACATATCCTTCCTGATGAAGATGCACATAGACTGCAGTACTTTCGTTATAAAATGGAACTTTATAAAGAAGAAGAAAAAGAGGCAGCAGCTCTTGGAGTAGTTGTAAAAGCACATGATGCTATTGGTGATGTACTTGTTTTAAAACTACTACTTTCAAAACTTAGAGTAGCAGTACAAGAAGCCTACCCAAGTGAGAACCCAGTTGAGAAGATGGTCGACCTAACAAACACTCCTATTTTGGTAAACATAAGGGTAAAGAGTTAGCAGAAGTAGCACGCGAAGATGCAGGTTATCTCAGATGGATGTTAAGCTCTATGGAAAACCTAGATGAAGATATGAAATACTCTATAAATACAGTCTTAGCGCAGTAGTGCAAAAACAATAAACATAATAAAAGCCAAACTACCACTGATTAGAGCATATGGCAACTGTGTTTTCACATGATCTATCACTTCACAGTCACTAGCCATCGAAGATATAATAGTTGTATCCGAGATTGGTGAGCAGTGATCACCGAAGATTCCTCCACTTATAACAGCTCCTATAGCCAAAGATACACTTGCATCCATTCCAACAGCCATAGGCACTGCTATAGGTACCATAATACTAAAAGTACCCCATGAAGTTCCCGTTGAAAAAGAGATAACAGACGAGAGTAAAAATATAATAGCGCACAAGAAATAAACACTTACATTATCGTTCGCTAAACTCGAGAGATAAATACCAGTTTTAAGCTCTCCCGTTGTATTTCCCATAGCAAATGCAAAGACTAGTATAAATGCAACCGGTATAAAAGATTTTGCTCCACTATATGCAGTTTTAGTCCAAGTTTTTAAAGACATAGTTTTAGTCAAAACATAATAAAAAAGAGTAAATAAAGTAGTAGTACTCATAGTGTAAAAAATCGCACTAGAACCATTTCCCTTTAGTATCTCTCCATTTCCTGTGATGTAAAGAAAAACAAAAACTAAAGCTACCATCATTAGTATTGGCAAAAGCATGAGGTACATACTTTTAATATTTTCATTTAACTTTACTTTACTATGTGAACTATAAATAGCATTTTTCATTGGACCTATATTAAAACCAAAGTATATAAAGAGAAATGTCATTATAAGTGCAAACATTGCATAAAAGTTATACTTCAAAGCACTTATAAGCATCTCGGTTGCATTTTTCTCTATATATCCTAGAGATATTTGTGTACTTATAAGTCCTAAGAGCAGTGCACCATATCCATTTAGCACTATAAGTGAGCCAATTGGGGCAGAGGTAGAGTCACATACAAAGGCGAGTTTCTCATGAGGGATTTTATACTTATCACAAAGTGGTTTTCCAACTGCACCCGAGACTAAAGCTGTAATAGATGTCTCAATAAATATAAGGACACCTAAAATATAACTCAACATCAAAGCAGAGCGTTCAGACTTTACTAAGGAGTGCTTGTTTTGAACAAAATTTACAAAACCACCCACACCTCCACTTTTTTCTATCAATGCCATAATAGCACCTGCTAAAATAACAAAAGCTAAGGTTTTTAGTATCCATGCCTCTTGCATAAGTGTACTAAAGAGTATAAAAATAGCCATTAGAGAATCTATAATGCCAAAGTCATTTAAAAAGAGAACACCTAAAACAACTCCACTAAAAAGAGAAAGAATTACATTTTTACTATAAAGAGCTAGTGATATCGCTAAAAGGGAGGGGAGGAGGGAAAGATAAGTAGGTTCTAACATATTTCCTAAAACTCAATACGCATTAAAGACATACCAATACGACCAAATTTTTCTTTATAGAGTTCACACTCTTTTTGCTCAATTATTGTAAATCCCATTTTTTTATAAAAAAGTTCTGATTCTAAAGAGCCGATTTCTATCATCGTTTGTGCAATTGTATAACCCTTTAGTCTTGCCGTTAAAAGTGACTTTTGCATTAATGCTTTTAATACACCCACATCTCTGAAACCTTCAAGCTCTTCCATAAAGTCAAAAATAAGTGTTCTGTTATTAAGTTTAAAGTCACATACATACATAACTTCTAATGCTTCATTGTCATCACTGTAGCCTAGTTCTTTAAGTGCTTTTATAAATGACTCTCTATTGGAGATACGTGGTTCATAACTACAAAGTGAACCAATAGACTTTCCATCTAATTCTGCTATAAGAAAGTTACTAAAGTGGCAGTGACTTTTTGCTTGAGTTTGTGTCAATTCTTCTAATCTTTGTAAAATTATTTCATTATCGTTAGTTCCAAAAAGAAGGTCAAATAAACCATCTTTTTTTCCTGCTCGAGAACTTTGCAAAATCATCTGTGCTAAAAATGCGCTATCTTCAGTTTTTGCTTGTTTAATTTTAATACTCATAATATTTTTCCAACATTAAATTTATAATAAACGATATTTAAGCTTTTGTACTTAATAGTAATAGTACCATACTTTATGATAAAAAGTTTCTTAATTTTAATAATATGTCCAATTTTCTTATTTTCATCTCAGCAAATAATCTTAGTTATAGCAGATGGCTTTAATACAGCTAAAGCAACATTAAAATTTTTTGAAGATGATAAAATACTACTCACCACAGAAGTGAACCTTGGGACTAATGGACTTGGATGGGGTATTGGTGAGGTTCAACTTATACAAAAGGCACATGAAGCTTTAAAATATGAGGGTGATAGAAAGTCTCCTGCTGGAGTTTTTAAACTAACAGATATCTTTGGATATGCCCATGAGACTAACTATAAACTTCCTTATCTTCATGCATCAAAAAAACTTATCTGTGTTGATGATTCAAGTTCAAATTTTTATAACCATATAATTCAAGCAAATGGAAATGAAAAAAGTTTTGAATTTATGAAACGAGATGACCATCAGTATAAGTATGGAGTTACTGTAGCACATAATAAAAGAGGGGAATTTAAACGAGGGTCTTGCATCTTTTTACATATACAAAAAGATATAAATAGTTCTACTGCAGGATGTACAGCAATGGATGAGGCTGATTTGAGAAAAATAATAAGTCTTTTAGATAAAAATAAAAAACCCCTGCTAATTCAGATTCCAAAAAGTTCATTAAACGAGATAAAAAAACTTTATCCGCAGCTTAAAAACTAATCGTCATCCTCATCATCATCGTCAAACATACCTTCCATATCTAAAACTTTAGGTTTTGCTTTGACTGCAGTCATTTCACTAATATCATCTGGCGAGATACTAATAGCCATTGCGATAAAAGAGGCAAGAGCATTATCATCTACAATCTCTTGACATACTTTAGAAGTATTGTAAATAGTCAATATCTTATTTTCAAACAATACATCTTTAGTTTGAATCCCTAACTCTGCTGCTATCACATATAAGTCAGGACGTATGAGAGAAATACCCTCAACCTTCATTGAAAATCCTGTTCTATTATCGGGGATAATCATTTATTGTTCCTCTTCTCTTTCCATTCTATCTTTAGCTTCGATACCCATCAAAGAAAGTCCTGTTTTAATGCTTAATGCCACTACTAAAAGAAGTTTTAGCAGTTTTGCTTCATCAGGTGTTCCAATCATACGAACATCATAGTAGAACTTATGTAGAGATGCTGCAAGCGACTTTAAATACTCTGGCAGTTTTTGTACTTGACGAGAGTTAAAAGCGTCTTCAACAATCTCAGGAAGTAAAAGTGCATCAAAAAGTAAAGTATCTGCATTTTCACCTAAGTTTTTAAGACTTGCACTATTTATATCTTCTCTAGAGACAGTCGCTTTACTAAGTAATGTTTGAATACGAGCATGAGCATACTGAATGTAAAAAATAGGGTTTGAGCTATCTTGCTTTTTAAACTCAGCTAGGTCGAACTCCAATGCAGTATCAGATTTCTTTGAAGCGAAGATAAAACGCAGAGCATCACTTCCTATCTCGTCCACTATATCACTCATAAGTATTACATTACCAGCACGTTTACTCATTTTATAAGGTTCACCATCTTTAAGAAGACTTACCATTTGTGCTAAAAGTACTTCAAGTTTATTTGAGTCATAACCTAAGAAGTCTATAGCTGCATTAACTCTGGGGATATAACCATGGTGGTCAGCTCCCCAGATATTGATATACTGGTCGTATCCACGTTCAAACTTTTGGTTATGGTAAACTATGTCACCTGCTAAGTAAGTAGGACGACCATCATCACGAACAACAACTCTGTCGTGATCATCGCCTTTAGACTCTGACTTTATCCAAAGCTTTTCTTCTTTTTTGTAAACATTATCACCCATCTTTTTCATAACACGATCCCAGTCAGAATAAAGACCAGACTCATTTACAAAAGTATCAAAGTGAATATTCGTCGCAGCTAATGTATCTACAACAATATCCATTACACCATCTTTAGCCCAAAGTGCTAATTCTTTGTAGCGAGACTCATCAGAGAAAATTTCTACACCAAATTTTTCTATAGCACCATTAGCTAAACCCTCGAGGTATTCACCACGATAATAAGATTCAGGATATTCTACATTTTCTTTTAAAATATGTTCTCTAGCATAAAGAGCGATGGAGAGACCAAGTAAATCTATTTGATTACCAGCATCATTTATATAATACTCAGCAGTGATATCATAACCGAGATGTTTTGCTAAACGATACAGTGTATCACCATATACAGCACCACGAGCATGACCAATATGTAGTGGTCCTGTTGGATTAGCAGATACAAATTCTAAAAGTATTTTTTGGTTATTGTCTTGCTTGGCAAATGAAGATGGATTATCTAAAGCCCAAGATGCATATTCTGCTAAAAAGTTTTCACTCAAACGAAAGTTTAAGTAACCTTTTACAGACTCAACAGCTGAGAACTCTTCACACTCACCAAAAGATGATGCAAGTTCTTCAGCAATAAGCATAGGGGACTTACGAAGTTCTTTAGCAAGTGAAAATGCGATAGGAGTAGCAAAGTGACCAAACGAACGATCACGTGGTTTTTCTAAAACAACCTCACGACCTAGCTTTTCGCGCAATAGCGCCGATACACGTTGTTTCAAAGAATTATACTTCTGTTTTTGTTTTTGGAGTTTCTGAAGTTTTAGCAGATGCTACTTCTTCGCTTCCTTCAACTTTTTTTGGTGCTTCTTCAGCAACTTCATCAACTTCTTTCATTTCTGCTTTAAAGTTTTTGATACCTTTACCAATACCTTTTGCAAGATCAGGTATTTTTTTCGCTCCAAATAATAAAACGATGATTCCGAAAATGATTAATAGTTCTGTTCCACTAGGCATACCCATAGTATATATCCTTATATAAAATTAATTATGAGATTATAACTCAATTTTACTGATTATTCTCTTATGTCTTCCCATTCTTGAACAAAGGCATTTATCATCTGATGAGGAATTTTCAGTCTTGCTGTCAATGCAATTTGTTTTAAAACTTTTGCTGCTGTATCTAAGTCATCATTTACAACTATAAAGTCATACTCAGATGTTCTTTGTATCTCACGTCTCGCCATCGCAAGTCGGCCATTTATAACTTCTTGAGTATCAGTTGAACGTTTCTCTAAACGATTTTTGAGTTCACTGAGTGTTGGTGGTGTTATAAATACAGAAGTGGTAATATCTCCAAGTCTATTTTTAACAGCCATATTCCCTTGAACATCGATATCAAAGATTACGAGTTTTCCTGCTGCAAGTGCTTTACGAACTGGATTCAGAGAAGTTCCATAATAGTTTCCATGCACGGTTGCATACTCTAGAAAATTATCATTTTTAATATCTTCTTCAAATACTTCTTTACTTACAAAGTGGTAATGCACACCTTCTTCTTCACCCTCGCGTTTTTCACGAGTTGTTGTAGATAAGGAAAAATAAAAGTCTCCAATTTCATCTGCTATTTTGTTTATAAGAGAACTTTTTCCAGCTCCACTTGGCCAGTACTACACCATTATGTTTTATCACTAATCATCCCCTAAAGTAATGTTTATACTAATTTTCATACCCTTCATTGAGGCAGCTACATTTTTATCACTTAAGGCCACAAGAAGGTTTTTTAATGCTTCAACACCTTTGTTTTCTTCAATTACAGTCTCTTCAACTCTAACATCTTCTTCTGTATCTTCTTCAAGAACTTCAGCTTCTATGCTATCAACATCCTCTCCAACTGCAATTTTCATATCTCTGCTTGTTAAAGAGTCTAAATCACCTGAAACTATATCTAAAAGAGTTCCCTCATCAATCTCACTTTCAAGGTCCTCTTCACTTAAGTCCTCGACAGCATTTTCAATTTGTGAGGCAATGTCTATGTCTACTTCAGTTTCAACTTCTTCTTCGGTTTCAGCTTCTTCTTCAGTTTCAAGTTCTTCTTCAACTTCTACTTCTTCTTCGATTTCTACTTCTTCTTCGATTTCTACTTCTTCTTCGATTTCTAATTCTTCTTTGATTTCAGATTCTTCTTCAGTTTCAACTTCTTCTTCAACTTCTTCTTCAACTTCAATTTCTTCTTCAATTTCTTTTTCAGCTTCTTCTTCAACTTCAATTTCAATTTCTAATGAAAGTTCATCATCAATGTTAATATCAGCATCAGTCTCTTCTAATAAATCTTTTACTTTTTGTGCTTCATCGTCATCTAAAACACTATCTCCTATAGTTTCATCTTCTAACTCACCTTCAAGTTCCTCTAGCTCCAGTTCTTCATCTAAACTCTCTAACTCTACATTCTCATCTTCTAGTTCATCTAAGCCATCAAGCTCTTCAATTTCATCTTCTAAATCTTCTAAATCTTGGACTTCAAGGCTTACTTCATCTACATCTTCAGGTTCATTTTCATGTTCGTCTAATAGACTTAAGTCTATTTCATCTGCTGCTTTACTTAAGACTGAAAAAAGTTCTACTAAGTCTGTAGGTAGAAATGGTTTCTTAAGTATCTTAGTAAAACCACTTACCTCCTCAGCATCTCTTGCACAAATATAAAGTGATGAAGAGTATTGAACTTTAGCATTAAGTTGCATATGTAATTCATCACTATAAAGTGTATCATCTATAACAACTAAGTCATAAGTACTTGACTCTAAATTTTCTAAGGAGTCAACAACTTCAAGATTATCAGAAGTTTTTTGAGCACTGAGTGTAACAAGTTTATTGACGACTGGATTGTCATTTATGAGTAAAATATTCACGAATATTCCTTGAGGGTAGTATATTGATTATATTAATATTATTGTATCTAAATAAAACTAAAAAAACATTGCTAAGGCATTAAATGCCTCTGTCATTTGAGTTTTAACTATTAGCATAGTAGAAGCAAATGTTGCGATTAACACTACAAATGCCACCATTATCTTGATAGGAAAACCGATAACTAAAAGGTTAAACTGTGGCATAGTTTTCATAAGCATTCCAAATATAACATCAGCTAACCATGAGAGTGCCACAATAGGAAATGCTATCATAAAACCAACTAGGAACATATTAGAAGCCGCATGAATTATGTAATAAAAAAGATCTTCTTGTAGGATAAATCCACCAAGGGGTACAACTTTTAATGAACTATCTACAAATAGTAATACCCAATGATGCAAGTCTAAAGAAAGCAGTACCATTAATCCCATTAGAGATAAAAACTGAGATATAATAGGCATTGAAACACCTGATTGTGGATCAATAGCACTAGCCATGGAAAAGCCCATCATAAAAGAGATAATCCCACCCGCAAATGTTATAACATGATATGCAAGTAAAAGTACTATACCAACAACTAAACCAAGCATAAACTCACTCAAGACTGCAAGTACAATTGTAGGTAATGTTATTGCTATCTCGAGTGGGGGCATAGAAGAGTAAAATACTATTGTAAAGAAAAATGCCATTGCTGCTTTTATCTGTATAGGTATATTTTTATGAGAAAATATCGGTACAGCTATAAAAAGTGCTGCAAAACGAAAAAAGAGAAGTAAAAATCCAATAACATTTGCATCTTGAAATATTTTCATAAACTCCATCTACTAACTACTTAATGCGTTGGAGCTTTTTATCTTCGAGTTGAAAAACTTTATCGCATTTATGTGCTAAATCATTGTCATGAGTTACAAGTATCATACCTGCATCATTGTTTGTGCAGTAGTCAAAAAAAAGATTCATCACTTCATCTGCTGTTTTTTTATCTAAATTTCCCGTTGGTTCATCTGCAAATATTATACGAGGTTTTTTTGTTAAAACTCTTGCAATGGAGACACGTTGCTGCTGTCCACCTGAGAGTTGTGTAACTTTTTGATGTATAGGTTCTTTAATATGTAAGGCTTCTAAGAGGCTCTCTTCTATCTTTTGTCCTGAGAGGAGTTCTGAAACTTCTAAGTTTTCATATGCACTAAAACCATTAAAAAGATAGTGAGATTGAAAAATAAGACCTAAATCATGGCGTTTAATGTTAGAGAGTCTTTTGTTACTCATACAACTGACATCTTCACCAAAGAGTAAAACAGAACCTTCACTTGGTGTTAAAAGGGTTGAAAGAAGATGTAAGAGTGTAGATTTTCCACTTCCACTCATACCTATGATTGCAATACTTTCTCCACTGCTGAGCTCAATATCTACATTTTTAAAGAGTTCATATTCAAAAGTCTGTGCTAAATTTTTTGCTGTTAGTAAATTCATTTAATTATTATATTCTAAACTTACTAAAGATAAGTTTTTACTTATCAAATATTTTTTTACATCCAATACAAGAGTGCATATCTAACTGTTTAGAGTATGCTCTTTCTATCATTTTTTTCATTAGGTATGCTAGGTAACCATTTATATATATTCCAAACATTTTAGCCGTAGCATATCTTCTACCTAAGGCGATAAGAACACCTCTAGACTTTATCTTATGTATATCTAAATCTTTACCTTCTTGATGCAAGCCAATATTTTTTGCACAAAGTACACCCATCTGCTCTGCTATGTCTGCTGTTGGAGCTAAAACATTTTTGTCTTTATCATAGAGGGTAGTGCAGTCCCCAATTGCAAAAACTGTTTCATATTCTGGTATTTGTAGACTTGGTTTCGTTTCTAAAAATTCTTTCACATTTTTTTTCAATTTGAGATTAAATATGAGTCCATTGGGTTCAATGCCACCAGCAAAAATCATAAAGTCCATAAACACTTTTTCGCCATTACTGAGTGTTACACTATCTTCCGTTAAGGCAACTACTTTTTGTTTGTTTTTTATCACTACACCTAAATCTACTAACCTTTTTATAGATTTATTTACTAACTTATCATCCATACCTCGGAGTATCTTTTCTGCTGCATTTACAAGTACGATATTTAACTTACGGCATAAAAAGTTGTTATGTTTATAAAATTCTTTGGCAAATGAGGCCATTTGTGCTGCTATCTCAACACCGCTAAGTCCTGCTCCTGCTATTACTATACTAAGCGGTCTACAAGTAGTTCCACTCTCTTCTACTTTTTGAAAAAGAGACATCTCAAACTTCTGTTTAAAGTACATTGCACGGTGTAATGCTTTGATACCATAAGCATATTCACGTAGTCCCTCAACATTAGCAGTAAACTTAGTACGTGCACCAACCCCTATAATTAGATAATCATAGTTTAGTCTATCAACTGTTGTAATTACTTTCTTTTTATTAAAGTCTATGTCCTTCACTTCTTGTTTATAAAAAGTAACATTATTGTTTTTAAATCCGATACAGTAGGTAAATAAGTCAAGGGTGATTTGTGCAAAATCTTCTTCGTTTGCGATAAGGTCGTAAACTTCTGTTTGCATATAGTGATAAGGATTTTTATCTAATAGTATAATCTCATTCTCAGGATTTTGAGCAAGTTGCTGGATAGCCTTTAAGCCTGCATACCCACCACCAACAACAATAATTTTATTTTTTATCATAAATCATTATATCACTTTGATAAAAATTTAGCAAAAAAAAAGGCTAGAACCTAAGTCCTAACCTTTTTCAATCTAGAAGTAAAATTAATTCCTAAGAATTAACCCATTTGTGCAGCAACTTCCGCAGCAAAATCTTCTTCTTTTTTCTCTATTCCATCACCAACTTCAAAACGGAAGAATTCAGTAATTTCAGCAGTACCACCAGCAGCTTTTGCTGCTTTTTCTACTGCCTGAGCAACAGTTAATTTATCATCCATTACAAAGTTCTGGTCTAATAAACATTGCTCTTTATCAAGAGTAGAGTTATCAGAGATAAAACGAGCTAAAGATCCAGGAACAATTTTGTCCCAGATTTTTTCTGGTTTACCTTGTTCTTTAAGAGTAGCTTTGATGTCAGCTTCAGCAGTAGCTAAAACTTCTTGTGTAAGTTGACTCATAGAAACATATGTAGGTACATTTTTAAGAGGTTTTTTAAGACGTCCTAATTCAATGTTCTCTTTTTTGATAACTTCAATTCTTCCAACAGTTTCACTAGTTACATAAGCTGCATCTAAATCTTTGTAAGAAAGAGTAGTTGGTTTCATAGCAGATGCATGCATTGCAACTTGCTTCATAAAAGGTCTTAAAGCTTCAGCAGTTTTTTCACTATCACATTTAGCAACAGCAATAACTGCGATTCTTGTGTTAGAGTGAATATAACCATTTAAAGAAGTAGTAGCATCAGCATTAAGAGTAGCAAAACGTCTCATCTCAATTTTTTCACCGATTTTGATTACTTCAGCTTGAAAAGTTGCACCAAATGCAGATGCATTAAATGCAGCCACATCAGCAGGTTGATCATCATAAACAGCTTGTGCAGCATCTTTTACTAACTGTTGGAAACCTTCATTTTGAGCAACAAAGTCAGTCTCAGAGTTGATTTCAATAACAGTAGCTTTTGAGAAGTCATCAGCGATAACGATTCCAGCAAGACCTTCGGCAGCGATTCTATCAGCTTTTTTAGCTGCTTTAGCGATACCACGAGCCTTTAAAAGTTCAGTTGCCTTAGCCATGTCACCATCAGCTTCAACAAGAACTTTTTTACAATCCATCATAGGAGCATCAGTAGAAGCACGAAGCTCCTTTACCATTGCTGCTGTAACTGCTGCCATAATTATGCTTCTTCTGTTGCAGCTGGTGCTTCAGTCGCTTCAGCTTCTTCAGTTTGCTCTTCTTCTGCTGGTGCATCACGAAGTGCTTTACCTTCATTAATAGCTGCAGTCATTTCACGACAGAAAAGTTGAATTGAACGAATCG
>FPHF01000011.1_pt3 | contig 35146 bp, 39 predicted proteins | sample 1057241 | NCBI WGS metagenome assembly FPHF01 (sample SAMEA4473298, study PRJEB15554) | hydrothermal vent metagenome | biome: marine basaltic hydrothermal vent biome; feature: marine hydrothermal vent; material: water | place: Pacific Ocean | collected 2011-06-14/2011-07-23 | depth 1709 m | reverse complement strand
GTGAATATACTAAAGGTTTCAATCCAGTTAGATACATTCCAGCACTCATGCTCATAGTTGCCTGTTCACATATTCCGGTATTGAAAGTTCTCTCTTTATGATTATCAAAAAAATCATCTAAAACTGCAAAACCCATATCACCTACGAGTAATACCATAGCTTCATCATTTTTAAAATACTTATATATCTCTTTCATTACAAGTTGTTTTGAGACTAACTTATTCATCATCACATCCTAAAACATAACCATCCTGAGTCGGACATCTAAAATGGTGAGCGATTGAGTCTTCACAAACTTTTACACCCTTGCCTTTAACAGTATCACAGAACATAATAGAAAACATCTCATTCTTAGCTGCAAAGAATTTTTTCATCTCTTTTATAAGTAACATTTCATCATGTCCATCTATTTTTGAGAAATTATCTGTATATGCGTGCAGTACTTTTGCTAGTCTCTCATTATCTAAACCAACATCAGAGACTCTATCCATCGCCTGAAGATTATTTGCATCTACAATTAAAAGTAGGTTATCTAGTTTAAATCTATAAGCTAAAGAAAGGGCCTCAAAGTTACTTCCTTCTTGCATCTCTCCATCACCTACTATACAGACAACTTTATTAGTTTTTCCCTGCATTTTAAAAGCTTGTGCCATACCTACAGCTATAGGTAAACCATGTCCTAAAGAACCTGTAGATGCTTCAATCATATAGTCTAAGTTTTGTGTCAAACAGCCTTTAATACTAGCACCATGATAAAAAGTATCTAACTCTTCTTTTGGCAAAAATCCAAGTTGATTTAAAATGACATAATAAGCATAAGCACCATGTCCCTTAGAAAAAATTAACCTATCACGAGAGTTGTCTTTTGCATCATTAGCATTAAAACGAAGAAAGTCACGAAAAAGGATTACTAAGATCTCAACAGTTGAAAGTGATGGAGCTAAATGTCCCGCTCCACTATTACAAGAGAGGGCTATAGTCTTTTCTCGTATATCTTTAATATTTAACAAGTTTACTTATCTCCTAAACAATCAAACCACTCTTTTGTGGCTTCTTTTATACTTGACTCATCCCAAACAGGAGCTTCTCTCCACTGTTCTATATTTTCAAGCATGATTTGTACACCATCAGGGAAACTTACCTTAGGTGTCCAGCCTAACATCTCTTTTATTTTAGAGATATCCGCATAGGTGCTATCTGGTTCACCTGGGCGTTTTGGGATATATTGCTTTTCTCCACCCAGTAAATCGGCTAAATAATTAATACTATAAGTATTATCACTTCCAACATTAAAAATCTCATCTGTTATATCACTTATAGCTGCAGAGTAACAGGCATCTACAATGTCTGTTACATATGTAAAATCTCTAGTCTGTTCTCCATCTCCAACTATAGTTAAAGGTTTATTATTTAAAAGTTGTGCTAAAAACACTCCAAATACAGCACCATAAGTACCACTTGTTCTATGTCTAAGACCATACACATTAAAAAAACGCATACTTACTACAGGCATATCATATACACCTGCCCAGTGCATCACATACTGTTCACCGACAGTTTTTGTATGGGCATAAGGATATTCTGGAGATATAGGGCTACTCTCTGGTGTTGGATAAATATCAGGTATCCCATAACACGAACTGGATGCTGCATACACAAATTTTTTAAGTTTTTTTGATGCTTTTGCCGCTTGAAGTACATTCAATGTTCCATCAACATTTGCCTTATGGTACTTCATCGGACTTGTAATTGAAGGAACTATATCTGCTAATGCGGCATAATGAAAAACATACTCAACATCTTCAAAGTACTGTTCTAGATTTACTCTATAGTCTCCTATATCTACTTTAACAAACTTTACTTTTCCATTATGGTGTTGTATATTTTCTAAACGCCCATTAGCAAGATTATCTATCACTATAACTTCAAAGTTCTCACGAACTAATAAATCAACCATATGTGAACCGATAAATCCTGCTCCACCTGTTACAACTGCTCTCATACTTTTGCCTTAAATAAAATTATCATGGTCTTGTGGATTTTTTAATCTATTAAGATATCTATTTACCTCATCCATTCTACAATTCACTCTACAGTTTTTAATGTCTAACTCATTTTTCACATACTCGTAAGATTCTCTGCGTTTATGTCCTTCCCAAATCTCTTTAAAAGAATTCTCATATATATTTCCATAACAGAACTCTTCACGTCCTAAGTAAGCACTACAACCAAATACTTTACCGTCTGCGGCTATATAACCCCAAAAGAATGGGGTAGAGTAACATTTATCATATGGTTGTTTTTTCTCTACATATTTTTTCATGGTCTTTGCACGAAATACTACACTAAAATTTTCATCTGATATAAGATTTAACTCTTCTTCTAGGTGTAGCATTGGTGTATAATCTATATCTTTATATATCTCTGTATCACTTGAAAGATGTTGTGAATATGGTTTTATGACAAGATAATCAACACCTATTTCCTTACATTTTTGTGCCAGTATAGTTGCTTCATCTTTATTTTCAGGTAGCAGTAACATCTGCACACCTACTGTACACTTTAAGTTATTCTTTTTTCTATACTCAAGGGCATACTCTAAATTACTCATAACCTTGTCAAAATCAATCTCTTTTGTTTGATGGATTGCAGCATAAGTCTCTTTTGTACCTGCATTAAGACTCACCTTAATCCATGAACAGTTCTCAATGCACCTCTCAATATTCTTTTTATTGAGTGGAACAAAATTAGTGGTTAAAGATGTGTCTATACCTACCTTAGTACAGTGTTCAACAATTAAGTCTAAACCTTTAAAAAGAAGAGGTTCTCCCTCTCCTGCGAACATTACACTTTTTACCCCATTTTCACCCATACTTGTTAGGGTATTTTTTAAGATATCAAACTCAATCCCGATATTTTCATAACCCATATAATCAAGTCCACAAAAAGTACATCGATGATTACAGCCTCCATAAGGAGAAACTTCTACATAAACAGGATAAATTTTTTTTAATTTTTCCCAATCATCATCTGCTTCAAGCCATTTGGCAACTCTTAGTGGATGTAAACTCATTTTATGAGAATCTATAGCAAATTTATCACTCATCAATTAAACCTTTTTTGATTACCTTTAAGATTCTATCTGTAAATACCTTATAGTCATTCTCATTTAATAAATTAATAAAATCTTTCTTGTGCAACTCTTTCTGTGTCAGAATATCGGTCAAATCATCCTTTGTTTTAAAAAACACTAATGCTTCTTCATAATCTTTTCCATCAGAAATATCTCTACAGTCATAAGTAATAGGTATCGCTCCACAAGCACTTGATTCTAAAACTCTTTGCTGAAGTAAGTATGTCTGATGTGGTGAAAAACAGAAAGTGGCGGAATTATAAACCTTTGCAATATCATCCCCATAAGCTAAAGAACCTTTGTAAAAGGATTGTATACCCTCATAATGTTCCCATCCATACCCATAGATTTCTATCTCATAATCACTCTCTATGCTACATAACCATAAAACACTTAAGTCTCTAACAACATAAGGAATAATTTTTACTCCAAGGTATTCCCGATCAACATGAAATTCTTGTGAAATCAAATCTATCTTTTTATTCGTAAATGATTCTCCTGCATTAAACATTTGTATAAGTTTGTCAATTACTGGTGAAAGTTCATCACTATCATATTTACTTGTATAATAAGAACTTCCAATAAAAACTATTTTCTTTTTACGCTCTACAGATTCATCAAGTTTGTATACATCATTATTTAAGCAAAATGACTGTCTGAGAAAAGGAATACTTTTTTGCTCTAACAACCTATCTAGTTCAGCGACCAATGAATAGATATAGTCTCTTTGACGAAGATCTATTAACTCACTGCTTTGCAAGATAGGCATTGCATCTTGAAACCATACAAAATTAAAACAATCCTCACTTAGATAATGATTGTTAAATGCATTAATATTGACAACCACATGTGGGTTAAATTCACATATTTTTTGAACACTATAGACATCTTCTATCCCACAATATAAATCAAAAAGTACATCATAACCTTCTCTTTTAAGAGTATTCGCAATTGATTTTGAAACATGCTGCATTACCTGTGTTTGAGCATTTGCTAAAAGATAAAACCTCAATGGTTCATCAAAATCAAGCTTCGCAGTTTTCATACTATTATAGTAATGTTTATTGTACTGGTTTCTATAGTCTTTTACCTGAAAAAGTGACATATCAAAACCTTGAATAATATCAAGTTTTACTGCCTCTGAAAGTTCCATACCTTCTAAGCTAACCTTAGTTGGAAGTCTATATCTACCTCGAGCGAGGTCTTCAAGTAAATTATCGATAGGAAGATGGATTAAGTTGACTACATCAGTATCCAACTTTTCACCATCATAATAACAAACCTGAAGCAGGGTATCATCCTCAGATCTATTTTGCTCTAAAGCTACACGGTAAGCTTCCTCTGCACTAAAAAAGTAGGTATCTTCATATTCATTCATATCATTAATCTTTATATCCAAAAATTTTAGATAAGATACAATATATTCTCTTTAAGGTAATTTAAAAGTGAAAAAATTTGTGAAAACATATATCAATAAACTCATATCCACTTTAAAAGAAACAGACATTGATGCAGTAAGTCAGATAGTAAAAGCACTAGATAATGTAAAAGGTCGAATTTATATCATCGGTAATGGTGGAAGTGCTGCTACTGCTTCACACATGGTAAATGACTTAGGTGCTGGTCTTAAACGCAGAAAAATAAAAAGTTTTGATGTTGAGAGCCTTAGTGATAACACTCCCGTTTGTTCTGCTCTAGCAAATGACATTGGTTATAAAAATATCTTTTATATGCAACTCAAAGATAAAATAACCTCTAATGACATTCTTATTGCCATCTCTTGTAGTGGTAATTCAAAAAACATCATAAAAGCGGTAAAGTACTCTAAAACAAGAGGGGCTAAAATCATTGGACTTACAGGTTTTGATGGTGGAAAACTTATGAAAAAATCAGATATAAACTTTCATGTAGCAACAGCAGACAGTGAATATGGCATTGTTGAAGATATGCACATGATTTTAGACCACATCATCTATAGTTACTACATAGACAAATCAAAGAAAAAATGAATATTCTCTCCCTTATAGGCAGGTCAAAAGAACTCATTTGTGATGATATTTCACAACATAATGAAGAACTAACAGCAATCGTTACTGACTCATCTTTTTTAGTAATTGGTGGAGCAGGAAGCATAGGAAGTGCTGTTGTAAAAGAGATTTTCAAACGCCAACCTAAAAAACTGCATGTTGTAGATATAAGTGAGAACAATCTAACTGAACTTGTTCGTGATATACGAAGTTCTTTAGCTTATTTAGATGGAGAATTTAAAACCTTCGCTCTTGACATAGGTTCTATTGAGTACGATGCTTTCATAAAAAATGATGGTATATATGACTATGTTTTAAACCTCTCAGCACTAAAACATGTAAGAAGCGAAGAAGATCCCTACACTCTTATGCGTATGATAGATGTCAATATATTTAATACAGACAAAACCATAGCACAAGCCATCCATAAAAAGACAAAAAAATACTTTTGTGTTAGTACTGACAAAGCAGCTAACCCTGTGAATATGATGGGCGCAAGTAAGCGAATAATGGAAATGTTTTTAATGCGCCGTTCAAAAAAGATAAATATCTCAACTGCAAGATTTGCCAATGTTGCATTTAGTGATGGTTCACTTTTACATAGTTTTAAGCAACGCATTGCAAAAGGACAACCTATAGTTGCTCCAAATGATATTAAACGCTACTTTGTGACACCTAAAGAGAGTGGTGAATTATGTCTGATGTCTTGTATCTTTGGTGAAAATCGTGATATATTTTTCCCAAAACTGAGTGAAGACTTACACCTTATCTCTTTTGCCCAAATAGCAGTGAAATACTTAAAAGACTTAGGGTATGAACCCTTTTTATGCAAAAGTGAAGATGAAGCGAGAGAACTTATTAAAACCCTTCCAAAAGAGGGAAGGTATCCTTGTCTCTTCACATCTAGTGATACAACTGGAGAAAAAGATTTTGAAGAGTTTTATACACAAAATGAAACACTTGATATGCAAAAGTATACAAACTTAGGCATCATAAAAAATGAGCCGATTTATAATGAAGAACTTCTTAATGCATTTTCGTCAAAAATAAATTCTTTTAAAGAAACACTCTCTTGGTCGAAAGATGAAATACTCACAGAGTTTTTTAAACTCATTCCCGACTTTGGGCATAAAGAAACTGGAAAATACCTTGATGGAAAGATGTAATGTATGAAAATATAGTCTCATTTATACAAGATACTTTTCAAACTAAAGAGTTTATTCCCCTGCACGAGCCAAAATTTTCAGGTAATGAAAAACTCTACTTAAATGAGTGCATAGACTCTACTTTTGTCTCAAGTGTTGGAGTTTTTGTAGATAGAGTTGAAGAAGCTATAGCCTCATATGTTGGTGTAAAATATGCAATTGCCATGTCAAATGGAACTTCAGCCTTGCATATTGCTCTCTTATTAGCAGATGTGACAAAGAATGACGAGGTAATAACACAAGCACTTACATTTGTTGCAACACCGAATGCCATTAGTTACTGTAATGCCCAGCCTATATTTTTAGATGTCGACTTAGATACAATGAGTCTCTCTCCTAATGCATTAGATAGTTTTTTACAAAAGAACTGCAAAGTTCAAAATAATTCCTGCATTAACAAAACAACAAACAAAACTATTAAAGCAGCTGTTGTTATGCATACCTTTGGTCACAGTGCAAGAGTTGATGAGTTGAAAACTATCTGCGATAAATGGAATATAGAGCTCATTGAAGATGCAGCTGAGAGTTTAGGTTCATTCTATAAAAAAAAGCATACTGGAACATTCGCAAAACTAGGTATCTTCTCTTTTAATGGAAATAAAATCATTACAAGTGGGGGTGGGGGTGTTTTAGTCACCGATGATGTACTTCTCGCAAAAAGAGCAAAACATCTCAGTACAACAGCTAAAATAGCTCATCCTTATGAGTATGAACATGATGAAATTGGCTATAACTACCGTATGCCTAACTTAAATGCCGCACTGCTTCTTGCACAGATAGAACAACTTAATAACTTTAGAAATTCTAAACGCCTCTTATCTAAACTGTATAGTAAATTTTTTAGTCAAATAGACGATATAGTGTATATACAAGAGCTAAAGAATTCAGAGTCTAACTACTGGTTACAAGCTCTATTACTTCCATCAAAAGAGAAACGAGATGAGTTTTTATCTTTTATGAATCAAAGAGGAATTATGTGCAGACCTATTTGGAAACTTATCAGTACATTAGATATGTATAAACATGCTCAATGTGACTCTTTAGAAAACTCTTTTTATTTACAAGATAGAATTGTAAATATACCAAGTAGTGTCAGATGAAAAAAGAGGATATCCTACTTATAGGCGGCGGTGGACATGCTAAGTCTGTCATAGATGTCATAGAGATACAAGGCAAGTATAATATAGTCGGTATTGTGGATAAAAAAGAACTCCTTGGAAAATCTGTTTTAGGATATAAGATAATTGCCAGTGATGATGATCTTGTAAGACTTAGAAAAGAGTACTCCAATGCCATCATATCAGTCGGTCATATTAAATCAAATACCCTAAGAATCAATCTATTTAAGATACTCAAAGAACTAAATTTTACTCTTCCCACTATCATATCCCCTCTTGCTTATGTCTCAAAACATAGTTTTATTGAAGAAGGAACTATTGTTATGCATCATGCTCTTATAAACGCAGATGCAAAAGTTGCTAAGAACTGTATTATTAACTCCAAAGCCCTCATAGAACACGATGCAATTATAGAAGATAATGTCCACATAAGTACAGGAGCTATTGTTAACGGTGGCTCAACTATCAAAGAAAATAGTTTTTTTGGAAGTGGTGCAATTATAAAAGAATACGCGATTTCTACAGGTTTTGTGAAAGCTGGGAGTCTTGTAAAATGAGTGTATTTATCATTGCTGAGGCCGGAGTAAATCACAACGGTTCCATTGAATTAGCAAAACAACTCATAGATGTTGCCAGTAATGCTGGTGCAGATGCAGTCAAGTTCCAAACTTTTAAAGCAGAGAAGCTTGTTTCGTCAAAGGCTCCAAAAGCTCAGTATCAAACAGAGAACGATGATACAGATGAATCACAGTTAGATATGCTAAAAAAACTTGAACTAGATACAAAGACACATCAAGAACTTATCAAATACTCAAAAAGTAAGAACATTATGTTTCTCTCAACTCCATTTGATTTAGAAAGTATCAACTTACTTAATACTCTTGGATTAAAAATATTTAAAATTCCAAGTGGAGAGATAACAAACCTTCCTTATTTACAAAAAATTGGTTCTTTAAATAAAGAGATAATTCTCTCAACTGGTATGGCAGATATGCATGAAATTTCAGATGCCTTGGATATTTTAATTTCTGCGGGAACTAATAAAGAAAAAATAACTGTCTTGCATGCAAATACAATGTATCCAACTCCAATGGAAGATGTAAATCTAAATGCCATGTTAAGCATTGCAAAAGAGTTTAATGTCGCGTTTGGATATAGCGATCATACACTTGGCATTGAGGTAGATATAGCTGCAGTTGCATTAGGTGCTGGTATCATTGAAAAACATTTTACATTAGATAAAACTATGAGCGGGCCTGATCATAAAGCTTCACTAGAGCCTGATGAACTTATAGCTATGGTTAGTGCTATACGAAATATCGAAATAGCACTTGGAAGTTACCAAAAAAAACCAAGTAAAAGTGAGACACCAAATATCATCATTGCAAGAAAATCTATCGTCGCTTCAAAAGATATAGATATTGGAGAAATTTTCAGTGAAAATAATTTAACGACAAAAAGACCGGCAACAGGTTTAACTCCTATGAAATGGAATGATATTATCGGGACTAAAGCAAAACAAAACTACAAAATAGATGATTTAATATGAGAGAAATTTGTGTTGTAACTGGTTCTCGTGCTGATTATGGTCTTTTGTATTATCTTTTAAAAGAGATATCTAAAGACAAAGATTTAAAACTACAACTTATTGTCACGGGTATGCACCTCAGTGAAGAGTTCGGATTTACGTATAAAATAATAGAACAAAAATTTAAAATAAATAAAAAGATTCCTATGAATCTCTCAAATGATTCAGCTGAGGCTATATCTACAGAAATGGCTAAAGCACAAATCACTTTTGCGAAAACCTATAAAAAAATACAACCAGACTTACTTGTAGTTTTAGGCGATAGATATGAGATTTTAAGTGCTACTATTCCTGCAGTGATTGCGAACATTCCTATCGCACATATACATGGAGGAGAGACTACACAGGGAGCTGTTGATGAAGTTATTCGCCATTCTTTAACCAAAATGAGTCATCTTCATTTTTGTGCTTCAGAGACTTATAAAGACCGTATCGTTCAATTAGGTGAAAATAAAAAAAGAGTCTACAATGTTGGAGCACTTGGCCTTGATAGTATCAAGAACTTAAAACTTTTACCAAAGAATAAGTTTGAGAGATCTATTAATTGTAAACTTTTAAAAAGAAGTTTACTCATTACCTATCATGCTCAAACACTCTCAGTCCACACACCAAAAGAGCAGTTTACAGAACTTCTTAATGCACTCAGTAAACTAAAAAATACAACTCTAATTTTTACCAAAACAAATAGTGATGCAGGTGGAAAAACTATCAATGAAATGATAGACAATTATGTAAAAGATAATGCGAATGCAATAGCCTTTACATCACTTGGTCAACTTAGATACTTAAGTGCCCTCCTACATGTAGATGCTGTCGTTGGTAATAGTTCTAGTGGTCTACTTGAGGTCCCATCCTTTAAAAAAGCAACTATTGATATTGGGGAGAGACAAAAAGGTCGTATCAAAGCAAAAAGTGTTTTAAGCTCAGCATGCCAAGCAGATAAAATATATCAAAACATACAAAAAATATATACAAAATCTTTTTCTAAGACTCTTCTTAATGTTAAAAGCCCTTTTGGTACGGCAGGTGCTAGTAAAAAGATAAAGAAGATCATTAAAAAAGTCGATTTAACTAAGATATTAGATAAGAAGTTTCACGACATTCCACTATAAAGAGTAGTATATGAAAAATATTGATAATATTATTGTAAATAAAAGCTCTCTTATCCTTGATGTACTTAAAATTCTCAACACTACTTCGATGCAAGTTGTTCTAGTTCTTGATGAAAACAAAAAACTCCTTGGAACCATTAGTGATGGTGATATAAGGCGTGCACTACTTGATGGTAAAGCCCTAGATAGTTCTATCCAAGATATATACTTCACACACCCTACAGTAGCAAATGTTAACGATACTAAAGAGAAGATTCTTAACTTATGTACATCAAAAAAGATTCATCAAATTCCTATTGTTGATAATAATAATATTGTAATAGGCTTAGAAAGTATTGATGAGCTTATCAAAAAAAGTGCAAAACCCAATAAGGTTGTGCTTATGGTTGGAGGTCTAGGAACACGACTTAAGCCACTAACAAATACAACTCCAAAACCTATGCTCCATGTTGGTGGAAAACCTATTTTACAAACCATAGTAGAAACATTTGCAAGTTATGGTTACTCCAATATCATTATGTGTGTTAATTATAAATCAAATATTATTCAAGACTATTTCGGTGATGGGCATGTATTTGGTGTAAATATAGAGTATATTTTAGAAAATAAAAGAATGGGTACAGCAGGTGCACTGAGCTTATTAAAAAAACTCCCAAATGAATCCTTTTTTGTAATGAATGGAGATATCCTTACAAATGTTAACTTTGAACATTTACATAAGGCTCACATTAATGCAAGTACTTCAGCAACAATGTGTACAAGAGAGTATGATATTCAAGTTCCTTATGGTGTAGTGAATTGTGTTGACAATAGAATTAATTCAATTGTTGAGAAACCAATTCATAAATTTTCCGTAAGTGCAGGCATATATATGCTTGAGCCAGCTTGTATAAAACTTATTCCAAAAGATGATTTTTATGATATGCCAACACTTTTTGATGAACTCATTTCAAAAGGTAATGGTATTTTACCTTTTCCTATAGATGAATACTGGCTTGATATTGGAAGGATAGAAGAGTACGAAAGAGCAAATAAAGAGTATCTTGAGGTGTTTTAGGTGAGAGTACTTATAATTGGATATGGTTCTATTGGCAAAAGACATTTTGAGATACTCAGTTGTATAAAAAGTGTAAATTTTATAGAAATAGTTACAAAACAAAATATACAAAACAGTATCACTTATGAGAGTCTTAATGTAGTAAATGAGCTCAATAATTACGACTACTTTATCATATCAAGTGAAACACTCAAACATTATGAGCACTTAAAATACATAATACAAAGAGTGTCAAATAAGATTATTCTTGTAGAAAAACCTCTTTTTGATAAAGAGTATAGTGATTTAGAAACTAATGGTAACACTATTTACACAGCTTACAATTTAAGGTTTCATCCTATTGTGAGTAGACTTAAAGAACTTCTACAAGATGAAAAAATCTATTATGCAAATATAATTTGTGGGCAGTACCTTCCAACTTGGAGACCTGAGCAGGATTATACAAAATCATATAGTGCAGACAGAAAACATGGCGGTGGTGTTTTAAGAGACTTAAGTCATGAACTCGATTATAGTTCTTGGTTATTTGGAAAAATACTGAAAGTTGATTCTATTAACTCTAAGGTTAGTGATTTACAAATCAGTTCTGATGATATTTTTACCGCTATTATGACAACAAAAGATAAAGTAGTTCTCAATATTTCACTTGACTATATTAGTAAAATTCCTATTAGAAGACTTATCATTCATACAAAAGAGACAACTATCGAAGCAAACCTTATAGATAACACTCTACTTAGTTATAACTCTACGGGTGAAAAAACAGTGCTTTGTAATACAACTAGTCTTGATAGAAACTATACTTATAAAGAGATGCATACGGCGATCTTAGAAAATAAAACTAGAACTTTATCTAGTTTTAAAGATGGACTAGAAATTGTTTCTCTCATTAGTAGTATCAAGTTCATGGAGATTTAATTGAAAAAGTATAAAGTATTATGTACCATCTGTGCTCGAGGTGGTTCCAAAGGTGTTAAAAATAAAAATATCAAAGAGATAAACTCTAAACCTCTTATAGCATATACAGTAGAACAAGCCACAGATTCTAAACTTTTTGAACATATAGATGTTGCAAAGGCTTATGGCTGTGAATCTTTCTTTAAACGCGACGATACTCTCTCAAGTGACACAGCAGGTAAACTTGATGTTATAAAGGATGCTTTTGTTCGTAGTGAAGAGTTTTATAACACAAAGTTTGATTATCTAATCGACCTAGATGCTACTGCTCCACTTCGAGAGACACAAGATATATTAAACTCATTTTCACAGTTTTTAGCTGATGACAATGAAAACTTAATCTCGGCAATGCCTAGTAGAAGAAGTCCATACTTCAACCTAGTCGAAGTATCAAAAGACAAAAAAGTTTCACTCTCAAAAGCTTTAGACACTTCAATAAAACGGCGTCAAGATGCACCAAAGAGTTATGACATGAATGCTTCTATATATATCTGGAAACGAGAAGTGATTTTAAATGAAACTTCTCTTTTTTTAGATACAACAGGTTTATATATAATGCCTGAAGAGAGGTCTATAGACATAGATACAGAACTTGACTATAAATTTGTAGAGTTTTTAATGAAGGAAAGAGATGCTTAAAGACAAAGTAGTAGTTATTACTGGTGGAGCTGGACTTATTGGACAGGCTTTTGTTAAAGCGGTTGTACAAAATCATGGAATTGCAATTATTGCTGATATTAATAAAGAACTTGGTTTAAATGTAAAAGATGTACTCTCCCTTGAGCTTGATAGTGCTAATATAGACTTTATACATCTTGATATCACTTCAAAAAACTCTCTCTCAAACGCTATTACAGTTCTTCATAAAAAATACAAAAAAATAGATGCTTTAGTTAACAATGCATATCCACGAAACAAAAATTATGCAAGAGACTTTTTTGATGTTGAGTATGAAGACTTTAAAGAGAACCTAGGACTTAACCTTGGTGGTTACTTCACGACATCGCAACAATTTGCAAAATATTTCCAAAATCAAGGCTATGGAAATATTATAAATATTTCTTCTATATATGGTGTCGTTGCACCAAAGTTTGAAGTTTATAATGGCACAAAAATGACAATGCCTGTTGAATATGCAGCTATAAAATCTGGACTCATTCATCTAACAAAATATATGGCAAAATATTTTAAAGGTACAAATATCAGAGTAAATACTATCAGTCCTGGTGGAATACTCGATAATCAAAATGAACTTTTCATTCAACAATACAAAGAAAACTGTTTAAATAAAGGAATGCTAAATAGAGATGACTTAGCAGGAACCTTACTCTATCTTATAAGTGATATGAGTAGATATGTAAATGGACAAAATATAATAGTCGATGATGGCTTTACTTTATAAACTGGAGAAATAATGCAAGATATAGAAAACTTAGCAATGCAGACTTATTCTAAAAATATAGAATATATCAAAAAGAATCATAAAGAGTTAATTACATTACTAACAACCTTAGATTTAGCAATTAGTAAGGGTGATTATATACCTAGATATGATTTAGAATACATAAATGATTACCTATATAATAAAGATTCTCTAAACACTTCTAAACAAATGGCAAAACTTGTCAACTTTAAAAAGAATTTCCTTGCTTTTGAAGGTTTTCCTATCTATAGCTTTAATGATGATCAGCTAGACAAAACAGATACAGTTTCGAGACTTATCACAAGTATTCTCCCTTTAATGCGATATTATCGTGCAAACTCTGAAATGGTTGATGAGATGAAAGAGATTAAAAAGTTTATCTTTGTTGGAGTGCGTCTTGGTCTACATATTCCAATTATTCACGAAAAAATCAGAGCAGAAGAGTACCTTATCATTGAAGATGATTTAGAAATATTTAAACTATCTCTATTTACAACTGAGTATTATAAACTAGCACAAGATGCAACATTATATTTTTCTGTAGCAGATGATGAAAATTTATTTGTAAACACGACAAAAATTTACTTACACAATACTTTTTTTGAAAATAGATATTTGAAATATCTAAAATTTCCCCACTATCCAAACCACAAACTAAAACAGTTACAAAATGCAATTACAACACAATCATTTATATTTTTTCCATATAAGATATCTCTTGATAAATTTATAAAACCTCTTGAATATATAAATGACGGGTATAATATACTCAACTTGTCACATAACTTTCGTAATTCTACTGTATCAGATAAACCCGTCCTTGTTTTAGGAGCAGGTCCATCATTTAAAAAGAATATTAAGTGGTTAGAAAAAAACCATAATAAATTTATTATTATTGCTGCCACTGCAACATTAAAAACACTCTACCCACTGGGTATCAAACCAGATATAATAACTCACCTTGATGGACAAGCACTCTCTCATGAACATTATGATGGTATAGATACTCATACCTACCTTAAAGATACTATTGTTTTATTAGGTGGGCATGTTTCAGAATTTGTGCGGACTAAGTTTGAAAAATCCAATATATTTTACTATGAAGAAAAAACATTTTATTTTAAAAACTTTTCTTCCTTATCCACACCATGTGTTGGCTCTTTCTCACTTCTTCTGGCATTACAAATGCAGTCTAAAAATACTTATACACTAGGACTTGACTTTTCAGTTGACCAAGAAACTGGAGCTACACACTCTAGTGATCATGTTGAGGCAACTCTTTTAGATATGAGCGAGAAAGAAGAACTCAGTAAAACTATGGATTATAGAAATAATTTATTTGAAGTCAAAGGAAATTTTAGAGACATTGTATTTACCAATGGGCTACTCCATGCATCAGTTCAAGTTTTATTTAATACTATTCCTCGTATCATAAGTAAGCAACAAAGAATATATAATCTTGCCGATGGTGCTGCAATACCAAGTGCTTCAGCACTAAAAATTGAAACAATTACAGTAGACAAATTTGAAGACCTAGATAAAAGTACTATCTTTAATGTAAATAAAGAGTTGTTCTTATCCCATTCGAAACTTGAACTTGATATGCAAGATATCTATTCTATGAAAAAAAGACTCAATAATGCATTAGAGATTAAAAATCTTATTCTCCAATTTAATAATAAACCCACCTCTTCTCAAGCAACTACATTTATGTATGACTTATTAGGTCTTGTCTCTGTGATTCTTAAAAAATCAGATAGAGAATCTGATAATTTAACACAGGTATTTTTTGAGTACTTTCAATACTCTTTAGCTGTAACTGTGGACCTACTCAATACAAAAGGTCTTAAAAATGAAAAAAGGCATATTAAAAAGTTAAATAAACTTCTTGTTGATGAAATGAGTTCTATTTGTGACATATATATTAATGAGTTAGAAAAATTTATAACCAATAGATGTTAATTCCAAGAAGCTATATTAAATCCTTTTTTTAATATAGCTTTTCTTGCATTTGGAAGGCCATCACCAATAAAGTTAAATAAATTTGCTGTTGCAACTGCATTTACCCCATCTAAAGAAAGCCCCTCTTCAAAATGCCTTTCATTTCCTGCACCACCAGCAATAATTAATGGAATACTCAAGGTATTAGCAATCGTCTTGATAGTCTCTATATCGTAGCCAAAACCAGTTCCATCCTGCTCTATTGAATTTAAGTAAATCTCACCAACACCTAAGGCTTCTACTTCTTTAACATAATTCTGAAGTGTTTGAAGTGTGCTCGTTTGACCATTATTAACATAAACAGTAGATACACCATCAACTTCTCTGTAGTCTATAGAAGCAAGCACACTCTGCGAACCATAATGCTCCACAAGTTCCCGTACAAGGTCTTTATCACTATCTAAAATTGTATTAACAACAATTTTATCCATACCATTCTCAAAAAGCAACCGTGCGTCTTCCATCTTACGAATATGACCACCCGCTGCTATTGGAATAAAGACATCTTCAACTAATGCACTTAAAGTACTTGCAAATTCTGTTAAGCTTTCTTGTGTTTGGGAGGTATTTAAAACGACTATCTCATCTAAAGAAAAGGCAATATCTTTAAATTTGTAATTACGTTCTAACCATCTAAGATTTCCAACTCTTTGAAGCCTAAAATTCCTGCTTTGGTGAAAAAATCCATCTTTATAAATAAGCGTAAATATCAGTCTCTTTCTAAGCATTAAAAATTCTTTATAAAATTATCTAAAAGCTTCAGACCATTTATCTGACTCAGCTCTGGATGAAACTGGACACCAGTAATATTTTTAAACTCATAACTGACAATAAACTCATCTATATATGTACATGTAGCTTGATTAATAGCTGCATCACTTGTAAGTCTATAACTATGTGTAAAATAAAAATCACTTAAATTATCCAAATCCTTATATAGTTTGGAATTTTTATTGCTGTTTACCTGATTAAATCCTACATGAGGTACTTTTAAACTATCTTCTTTAAACTTTTGTACCTTGCCTGAAATAAATGCTAGTCCTTTATTAAAACCATTTTCCTCACTACTGCTACACATCAACTGCATTCCAAGACAGATTCCTAAAATTGGTTTTTTTTCTTCTAGTACTGCTTTATTTAGTATTGTATCTAAACCTAGTTTTTTTATATTTTGCATCGCTTGAGAAAATGATCCAACACCTGGTAAAATCAATTTATCAGCACTTCTGATTTCTTCTTCACTAGATGAAACAATGATTTTATTAACACCTAAATATTTTAATGCACTTGTAATGGACTTAATATTACCCATTCCATAGTCAATAATCACTATCCTCATATATTAAAATCTTCTCCAACTTCAAACTTTGGTTCCCAAATACCATCAATTTTTTCAAATAAATCTTTGTTAGCATACTTGTCTAAAATAGAGTCAAACTCTTCTTGACTCATATCATAGTATTCAAGGTAAGCAGTAATTAAATCATGAGGATAAGCATTGTCATACATCTTTACTAAATTCAATGCTTGGTCTCTTGTCATAGAACCTCTACGTATTTCTATTCCGGCATCCTGGGTTGCTCTTCCAAAACCAAACTTTAAGTACATCATATATGCATGAAGGGCATATAATGCTTGATCATTTTGTGAAAAATTTGTAAATGTATCATGATTACCTTCTTCTTTTTCTATCAATCCACAATGCTCTTTTGCCACAACATAGTTTCTGTATGAATCCCATGCTTCAAAATATGACCAATGTGCAAAAGAGAGACCAACTTCTGATATCTCATCATCTTTAGGAAATTGAAAAAATGATAAATCAGCATCACTTATATCTCCATCTGCTTTAATTCTATCAAATACTTTTTCATGACCACCCTCTAGATATACTCTTTTCATGTACTCTATATTATAAAGTGCCCTATTTTTACTCTCCGTTGATCCACCATACTCAATTTCACCATCTTCACCATAAAAAATAAGTGGTATTTTAAAGTTAACTGCAGATTTAATCACGGCTGTCATAATAGCAATTAACCAGCCATAATATGGAAAACCTTTTTCAATAAAACCATATTTGTTTAATCTATCTAAAACAACTGGATTACATGAAATATGAATATGGTTATATCCTGAACTTATAAAATTTGAAAGATTTTGATCTCCAATAGCAAGAGACAGAGCCGGTTTAACTGTTATAGTCAAAGGATTCATCCCATACTTATGTTTTAACATATGTGCTACATAAGAGCCATCTTTACCACCACTTACCGGAACGATACAGTCGAAATTTCCAGTTTGTGATCTGTTAATATTTAATAAAGATTCTAACTCATTTTTTCTAGGTGCCCAATCCATAACTTTTTTTTCTTCTTGCCATTGACAAGCATTACAAAAACCTCTTTCATTAAAAGTTATTCTTGGACGAGTAGACATGTGTTTTCCTCATTGAGACTAAAGTTAGCTAATTGTGTCTCTTTTTTACCTATTTCAAATTTTATGATAGAAATTTCTTTCACTTGCATATCGACATTTTTAATTTTTATTGTATCAAAATCAATTTTACTAAATTCTGTATAACTCACATCTTTATAAGCTATAGACGTCTTTGCTAACCAAGAATTTTTCTCATTAAAATCATTACTTTTGAACCAAGGTTCATCTAATTTACTTTCAAGTGAATCTTTAAAACAACATAACTCTTTAGAGGCTTGCCATCTGATATGTATATTTATCTGATCTTGTAAAAATATTCCTAAACCGTTTGTTTGAATCTTAAAAGTTTTATACTCTTTGCATAGTTTAGTAATTGTACCATGTATACTATCTAGACTATTTTGCTCAATCTCTCTAGTACATAAAGTAATATGAGGTAAAAATTGCGACTCTTTTATAAATCGAATTTGATGCTTAGTATCGAAATATTCAAGTAGATTAAAAGTACTCTCTAAAACATCATCAACTAAAGTAATTACTATGGCAATATTGATTTTATTAGACACTCAAAACTCCACATATTTATCTTTATTTTGATACTATCTGTTATAACACTAAAATTGACTTATTATAACTTAATAACTGGGAAATATCTATGAATCTAGAAGATGTACAAACTCTTGCCAAACAGACTTATCTCAATAACCTAAGCTATTTAGAAAAAGAACAAAAGAACCTCTTTTCTAAATTACAAGCATTTGATTCAGCCATAGATCAAGGTATTTATATGAGTAGGTACGAGTTAGTATATGAAAAGAATTATTTTGATGTTAAAGAGTTAACAAGTCAAAAATATCTATACGACTCAAATAGTGATGAGTATGCCCAAACAGTCAAAAATAGTATCAACTACTCAAAAGAAGTCAATCTTTTTAAAACATATAAAGAGATAAATATAAATACTTTGGACCTGCCTAAATATACTAAACTAGATATAACACAAAACCCCATAAATGGGACTGCTTCAATCTTTCACTATATCAATACCCATCAAGAATCTAATAAAGATATGCTCAAGATAGAAAAATTTATCTTTTTTGGGCTTGGACTAGCACAACATATTCAAGAAGTTGATAAAAAAATTCAATCTAGTGTTTACCTTCTTGTTGAAGATAACCTAGAGCTCTTTAAACTTTCTCTATTTGTAACACCCTATAGCCAATTAGCTAAAACAGCCACTTTAATTTTCAGTATTTTTGAGGACAAAGAAGAGTTCTCTACGACTGCTTCGAAGTTTTTACAAACTAAATTTGAACATAATCATTATCTAAAATATTTTCAAATGCTAAACCATAGTGAAAAAAAATTAAAAGAGTTTCATATTAAAACAACTTCACAATCTCATAATCTCTTTTTTTATAACACTATTTTAAAACAGTACCTAAGACCTCTTCCTTATATACAAGAGCACTATAAATTTTTAAATATTTTACATGATTATTCAGACTCTCTTTTAGGTTATAAACCTGTTCTCTATTTAGCTGCTGGTCCTTCAATGCTTAAAAATATTAAATGGATTCAAGATAATCAAGATAAATTTCTTATTGTTGCAGTTTCTGCAACACTTATTGAACTCTATAAACACAATGTTAAGCCAGATATTGTCACTCATTTAGATGGTTTTGATATATCTGCTGAACTGTTTAATCCTATAGATAAGAAAGAATATTTTGATGATATAGTATTTTTACTTTCTGCTCGAACACCAACAAATATTATCCAACTTTTAAATAAAGAAAATATTTTCTTTTTTGAAAATGGAACAAACTATAAAGATACACTAGGTAATATCTCAGCTCCTTGTGTTGGTGCAACTACATATCTCCTACTCCTTTCATTCGGAATAAAAAACCTCTATCTACTTGGACTAGACTTAGCTATTGATTCAGAGAGTGGTTATACACATGCACAAACACATGTCGATGTACAAAAAGTTGATCTTGGGAGAGTTGACTTAGATGAGGATAAACTTTCCTTTAGAGACTCTCTAATAAGTGTCACATCAAATTTTGGAAATACAGCACTCACTAACCCAAACTTCCTTCTCTCAATTAACTCAATCAATGCTTCATCAAAAGGTTTTAAAAAAGAGTGGCAAAATGTATATAATCTTGGGGATGGTGTAAAGTTTCAAAATACCATTTCATTGAAGCTTGCAGATATAATACTTAATCTAGAAGAAATGGATAAGAATATTATAAAAAAAGATATACATGCAGAATTCTATAAGAACTCTTCATCTTCACTATTAACGGATGAATATGAAAAAGTATTGCAAAGATATAATTATACCCTCCGAGTCAAGAAAATCCTCAAAAAACAAAAAAATATAAAATTTTCTTCTAAAAAACATTTTTTAAAATCTCTCTCATCATTATATATCACACTCTCAAAGGATTCCTCTACAAAAGCTTATGACCTTTCACTCATCTATCAAGAATATTTTCATTTTATTAATACTTTTATATTTGATTATTTTAATACACTCATTGAGAGAGAAGTAGCTGATACTAATAATATAAATAATTTGTTATGTACTGAGTTAGAAAAGATTAATAAAGTGTATGAGAATGGACTGAAGGGTGTAATACAAAAAGTAGATTAACTACTTTTTGTGTTTACTTTAGTTTAAAACTACTGAAGTAGTCTTAAAACATTTTGTTGAACAGAGTTAGCTTGACTCATAGCATATGAACCAGACTGAGCTAAAATATTACGTTTAGCGAAGTTTGCACTTTCTGCTGCGAAGTCAACATCACGAATATTAGATTCTGCTGCTGCAATATTTACCTGAGTTACAGATATATTTCTAACATTTGACTCTAGTTTATTCTGTGCAGCACCTAGTGTCGCACGTTTAGCATCAACATTTTTAATTGCTGTATCCATATCACTAATTGTCTCTTCTGCTGCCGTTCTCGTTGTAACTGTTAAAGCTGTTGCAGCTGTTCCAGCAATTGCTGTCACATTTGCAGAGTTAATAGCAACACTCTGAGTATCTCCAGAATAAGCACCTGTGTGGAATGTAAATGTACCTGTTGTTCCACCTGTACCAGAGAGAACGGGAACACCATTAAACTTAGTTGTTGATGCAATATCACTAGCTTCCGCTAACAGAGCTTGAACTTCTTGAGAAATATATCCTCTTGAATCAGCATCTTGAGTATCATTGGCTGCTTGAGTTGCTAGAACTCTAACTCTTTTCATAATGTTTCCGTACTCTTCAAGTGCACCATCTGCAGTTTGAATAAGTCCAATACCATCATTTGAATTCTTAATCGCTTGTCCTAAACCTTGAGACTGTGCTGAAAGTTTATTTGCAATTGCAAGACCAGCTGAATCATCAGCAGCCTTGTTAATTCTTAGACCTGAGCTTAATGAATTTAAACTTTTGTTAAGTTCGATGCTATTCATTGAAGCATTTCTAAATGCATTCATAGCACCTATGTTTGTGTTAATTCTAAATCCCATAATAAATCCTTTTTGGGTTAAAAAGCTTTTCACTCTTTAGTAGTTTGTCATGCATCCATGCACGAAATATATGTCACAATCAATAAATCGGTAGTTTCTTAAATAAATTTAGTTATAAACAAAATTTTCATTATTTTATCTTTTTTTGATACACTTCCAAAACTAAAACAATTTACTATACTATATATAGGAATACTATTTGAACTTAATTATCGTAGAGTCACCAGCAAAAGCTAAGACTATTAAAAACTTTTTAGGCAAAGGTTATGAGGTTATCGCCTCTAAAGGTCACATTCGTGACTTACCTAAATCTCGTTTTGGGATTACCCTAGATGAAGAGAGTGGACACCTTGTACCTACTTACTCTGTAGCAAAAGAGAATGCTGCCATTGTAAAAGAGATAAAAGCTCTTGCAAAAAAAGCAGATACAATCTATATCGCGACCGATGAGGATCGCGAGGGTGAAGCTATAGGCTGGCATATTGCCCATGCTATGAAAAAAGACCCTGCTACTCTACCACGCATAGTTTTTCACGAGATTACAAAAACTGCTATTAAACATGCACTAGAGTCTGCTCGTACCCTAGATATGGATATGATAAATGCTCAACAGGCTCGTCGTATGCTTGACCGTGTTGTTGGCTATAAACTCTCTCCCCTACTTGCATCTAAAATCCAGAAAGGTCTTTCAGGTGGTCGTGTTCAATCTTCAACTCTTAAACTTGTAGTTGACCGTGAACGCGAGATTCAAGCTTTTATTCCTGTTGAGTACTGGTCTATAGACACCGTTTTCAAAAAGAACATTGATGCAAATCTTATCGTTCATAAGGGTGATAAGATTACGAAAATGACAATCGAGAACAAAGAACAAGCTTTAGCAATCGAGAAAAGTGTAAATGCAGATAATTTCATAATCTCTAAGATAGAGACAAAAGAGAGAAAATCAGCAACTCCACCACCATTTATGACTTCAACTCTGCAACAAACTGCATCTTCTAAACTAGGATTTACTCCTAAACGCACGATGATGATTGCACAGTCTCTTTATGAGGGTGTTAAAACTCCAGATGGAACTTCAGGTGTTATCACATATATGAGAACAGATTCACTTAACTTAGCAAATGAAGCAGTTAATGGTGTTCGCGATGTTATAGAAAGCAGATTTGGAAAAAAGTATCTTCCAAAAGATCCTAAGGTTTACACAAAAAAGTCTAAGGGTGCACAAGAAGCTCACGAGGCTATCCGCCCTACTATGCTTTCATTTACTCCTGAAGTTGCACAAAGTTTTCTAAAAGCAGATGAAATTAAACTGTATCGTCTAATTTATGAGCGCTTTATGGCTTGTCAAATGGAAGATGCAAGATTTGAGCAACAAAGTATCATTTTTACGGGTAAAGAAAATGAATACCGTGCAAGTGGTAGAAAACTAATCTTTGATGGTTTTTATGCTGTCACTGGAGCTGAAGACAAGGATAAGCTCCTTCCAACTCTTACAAAAGGGGACAAAGCAGAAACTCAAAGTGTAAAACCTGAGCAACATTTTACAGAACCACCGGCTCGCTACTCTGAAGCAAAAATTAGAATCTGAGGGAGTTGGTCGTCCATCTACATATGCTCCAACAGTTGCTACACTAAGTCAAAGAACTTATGTGAACATAGAGAAAAAACAAATAGTTCCTACTGAAATGGCATTTACAGTAACTAAGATACTAGAAGAGCATTTTGCTAACATTGTTGATATCTCTTTTACTGCAAATATGGAAGAAAAACTTGATGAAGTAAGCGAAGGAAATGCTGATTGGCAAAAACTTTTAGCTGATTTCTATGTTCCTTTTATGCAACAAGTTGCAGATGGAAAAGAAAATATTGTTAGTCTAAAACTTGCAAAACCACTTGGACGTACTTGTCCGAAATGTGGAGAATCTGAGCTTCTTCTGCGTTCAGGTCGTTTTGGAAACTTTATCGCTTGTAGTGGTTTTCCGAAGTGTAAATATACTGAACAGTGTGATGAAGAAGGAAATACAGTAGAGAAAAAAGAGACTACAGCAGAAGAAAAATGTGATAAATGTGGAAAAGATATGGTTATTAAGAATGGCCGTAATGGTCAGTTTTTAGCATGTTCTGATTATCCAGATTGTAAAAACACAAAAAGTATCAATGTAGAAGAGAAAAACTCCGATACACCATGTCCTGATTGTGGAGGAACTATTAGCCTCAAGAACTCTCGCCGTGGTCCATTTTGGGGATGTAATGACTACCCTGAGTGTAAGTTCATTAGCAAGTTCGAACCTACCACTATAAAGTGTGAAGAAAAAGGTTGTAAAGGTGTTCTTGCACCTCGTACTTATAGAAATAAAGAAGTATATGAGTGTGTTAAATGTAAGGCTCGTACTCCTAGAGAAGAAGAAACAACAGAGTTAGAGACAAAAGAAGAGACAAAATAGATTATGAAAATTGGTATACTCTCAGATACTCATACAAAGGTAAAAAAAGCAAAAGCTACACTTGATTTACTTATTGAAAATGGTGCTGAGTTTATCATCCATGCGGGTGATGTTTTTGAGTATGAGACTTTAGAACTTTTAAAAAACTGCGGAAAAAGATATGTCTGTGTTTATGGTAATAATGATGCTCATTTAGTAGAGTTTCATAACGACTACAACCTTGTTCAAGAACCTTACTACTTTAAACTTGCAGATACAAAGTTCAAACTCATGCACCTTCCCTATTATATGGCTCCAGATACCGAAATAGTTATTTTTGGCCATACTCATGAGTTCAAATCAGAGTTTATAGAAGGTACTCTTTTTTTAAATCCTGGTGAATCTTGTGCAAGAAACAAGCCTATTTCAGAATGTGTACTTCTTGAGATAAAAGAGAAAAAATTTAAAGTCACATACTTTAGTAAAGAAAAAAATGCAGAAAAATTTGAATCAGAAAAATTCACATATGAGAGGAAACTAAAATGAATCAAGAAATATTTTTGTGCTCCATCTGTAATATCAACAGTGGCACATGTTTAGAAGATTGTAAGTTTTGTTCTCAAAGTGTTCGTTATAAAGCAGATATAGATCGTTATAAACAAAAAGAAATCAAACTTATCCAGCAAGAAGCTATAAATGCTAGAGATAATGGTGCTCTTGGATTTTGTCTTGTAACAGCAGACAAAGGACTTAAACCTAAAACTCTTAAGTTCGTTTGTGATGTTGCTAAAGCAGTACAAGAAGTGGCACCGGAGCTGCGTTTAATCGCTTGTAATGGAACTGCCTCAGTTGAGCAACTGCTCACTCTCAAAGAAGCAGGTATTAAAGCTTATAATCACAACCTAGAGACAAGTGAGAGTTTTTACAAAGAGATATGTACAACTCATCCCTGGAGTGAACGTTATGAGACATGTTTAAATGTAAATAAAGCAGGACTAACACTTATCACTGGTGGTATTTTTGGTCTAGGTGAAACACAAGAAGATAGAGTAAGTATGCTCGAATCGCTCGCTTCACTCAATCCTACTTCTGTTCCTATAAACTTTTATCATCATAACGAAGCCTTAGAGTTAGAGCCAAATTCTTTAGATATAGAAGAAGCATTTAGTCTTATCGCTCTCACTCGCAAGATGATTCCAAAAGCGAATAGAATTATGATTGCCGGTGGAAGAGAGCTAATGTTTGGCGAGAGGCAATCCGAAATCTTTGAACATGGAGCAAACTCCATCGTCATAGGAAACTATCTTACAACTAGTGGCCGTGCTATGAATAAAGACTTAGATATGCTACAATCCCTCAAACTAGAAGTCGCCAAAAAAGTCTAACGTGGAGTAGAAAAAAGATGAATGATAATATCACATTAATAATGACAATATCACTCATCATTATGTTCTCTCCCTTTTTTGCTAAATTTCTAAAACTTCCTACTACCCCTATAGAAATAATTTTAGGTTCACTACTTGGTTATGTCGGTTTCTTGCATGATGCCCACCTTTTTGATATAGTCGCTGAATTTGGATTTCTTTACCTTATGTTTATTGCAGGAACAGAGATTAGCCTTAAAAAAGTACTCAATACCTCTTCCACTATCATGAAAAAAGTCGTTGTCTACCTTATCTTTTTATATGCTTTTTCTATTCTCTTTGCTATACAGTTTTCACTTGGAAAGATTTTTATGGTGCTGCTGCCTCTTATCTCTGTTGGTCTGGTTGCCACACTATCAAAAGAGTATGGTAAAACACCTTGGCTAGCCATGTCTATGACAGTTGGAGGGATTGGAGAGGTTGTGAGTATCGTTATTTTAACTATTACTTCTGCGACTTTAAGTTCAGGTGTTGGTCTAGGTCTTTTTCAAACTATTATGGCACTTCTTGCTTTTTTACTCTTTATGTTCTTACTTTTTCGCAGTATGCAACTTGTCTTTTGGTGGTTTCCAAAAGTCTCATTAGCTCTTATGCCACATGAAGATAACAAAGAGCAAGATATTCGTCTAAGTATGGGAATATTTTTTCTTCTCGTTGGAGCAATGCTTTACCTTCATCTTGAACTTGCATTTGGTGCGTTTCTTGCGGGTATATTTATCCCAACATTTTTTGAACATAAACATGAACTTCCTGAAAAACTCGCCTCTTATGGATTTGGTTTTTTGATTCCTATTTTCTTTATTCATATTGGAAGCTCATTTAATTTAGATGCACTTTTAATACAAGGACTCATTGAAAAAGCATTAATTATTACACTAGTAATGATAATCATGCGCCTTATCGCTTCTTTAGTCTTTATAAAAGAGTTAGGACTTGTTGATGCAGTTTTAATGGGACTTTCGCACTCTATGCCTCTGACATTACTTATCGCAATGGCAACACTCGCATTTAATGCAGACTCCATTGATAAACTTCATTATTATGCATTTATCTTAGCTGCACTCTTTCAAGTAATAAGTGTTATGATTGTTATCAAAATCATTCATAGATATAAAATAAAAAAAGAGTTAAAGGAGACAGAATGAGTCGTTCGGTTTTACTACAGCTTGCTCGTGACTCCATAGAAGAAGTATTTCATGCACAACTAAGTATTAACAGGAATGCCCTTCTTAAACAACACCCTCTTTTAAATGAAAAGATACCAACAACTATAAATCTTTTTATAAATAAAGAACTCAAAGGAACTTACACAACAAAAGATATAAACGAGTCTCTTTTGAGTAATATTATAGTTTGTGCAAAAAAAGCTGCGTTTGAAAATAAGACTACAAGTGCACTTAAAACTTCAGAGTATCTGCACTGCGATATAGAACTTCTTTTAGACACTCCAGAAGGCCAACTCAGCGAAACTGACCCTGCAATAATTAAATAAACTAGACTTTTCTTTCCATAATAGTGAAGTTAATGCCTTCAAGAACCATCTCTTTTGAAACCTGTTTAAATCCAATTTTTTTATAATATGAGATAGCATGTTCAAATGCACATACTGTTAAAGCTTTACTTTTTTTATGCTCAAATGCATACTGGCATAGAGCCTTAGCATTACCTTTACTCTCAGATTTAGAAAATAAAAATGCTATATGCGAGTATGTTTCAAATTCAAGAACAGCAGTTAAGTCTTCATTTACATAAAAAATGTTTTTTGCATTATAACTCTCTTGTAAACTCTTTAAACTAATCTGATTTAAAAAACCCTTCTGAGCTTGGGGGCTATAAAACTCTCGCATCTTTGATTCAAAGATTTCATTCATCAAAATTGAGATAGTTTCAAGTTCTTCATATTTTACTTTTCGAATCATAGTTTATCAGGAAATTGCATCATAAACTTTTCAAGTTTTGGGGCTATCACAGCTTGGCAGTAAGCTTGTGATGAGTTTAGTGCATAATAGTTTTGGTGATAATCCTCAGCTGGATAGACTGTCTCAGGCAGAGGACTTACTTCAGTGACTATTGTATCCTCATAATTAGCTTGATTTCTCTGTATTGCATCATTGATAACTTCATGTTCTAAATCATTAGTATAATAGACTACAGAACGATACTGAGTTCCTTGATCTCCACCTTGGCTGTTTAAGGTAGTAGGATTGTGAACTACAAAAAATATATCTAGGAGATCACTTAAGTTAATTACTTCTTCATCATATCTTATATCTATAATCTCAGCATAACCACTTACACCGGTACAAATCATTTGATAGTTTGGATTTGGACGATTTCCACCTGCATATCCACTCTCAACACTCATAACACCTTTAACATTCAGGTACACTGCTTCAGTACACCAAAAACACCCACCACCTAGAACAATTCTTTTTTCACTCATAAAAAATTCCTTACTTATATATCATTATCCAATTATACACCAGAATTGAAAAAATTGATAAGATTCTTTTTTAATTTTCTTATCAAAGATACTCTTTAATAAGCTTTACATATAATCATAAAAAGGAGTTATTATGAAACGGTATCAATGTCCTACCTGTGACTATATTTATGACCCTGCAGTTGGCGATCCTGAAGCTAATATACCTGCTGGAACTGCCTTTGAAGATTTACCCGAGGATTGGGTTTGTCCCGATTGTGGGGAAGAAAAGATCGAGTTTTTTTGTATTGATGTGGAGTAATGCCTAAAATAAATAGCTTAAAGTTTTACTCTAATGCAATTAAAAAACATGGCATAAGTGCTAAAGGACTAAACTGGTTATCGCGAGAAAACCAAGAGTTACGTTTTAGAGAAATAATGCATCTACTTCCTGAGACATTGAGTACATACTCAATTGGTGATGCTGGTTGTGGTTTTGGAGACTTCTACCACTACTTACTCAAACAAAATGCTGTACCAAAACTCTATACAGGTGTTGATTCATTAGTAGAGATGGTAAGGCTAGCCTCCACTCACACACAAGGAGAGATACTGCACTTAGATATATGTAAGGAGCCACTTCCTGTAAGGGACTATTATATTTGTAGTGGTGCACTTAATATCCTCACACCTTTTGAGACTCACCTTTTTATACAAAACTGCTACAAGTCTTGTGCAAAAGCTTTTATTTTTAATACACTATATGGAGACAATATCAGTGTTACTTATAATTATATGCAAAAATTAAGTATTGAAAATATTGCAAAAACTCTTAAAGTCAAAAAAATTATTTATAGAAATAATTATATAAAAAATGATATTACTGTTATGTTCTTAAAATAGTATTTTTGAACTTACTTGCTATAAATTTATCCTTAATAAATACAATAAGATTTTCTACAAATATAAAGAATTATCTTTAAGTGATATAATTTTTAACAACAAAAGGAGTGATAAATAATGAAATATTATAAACGGATTTATTTTAGGTTTTTGAACTTTTTATTTCAATTAAAAAAGAAAAGTTTGAAGGTTTGGTGAGTTAGAGTAGTACTAAATCCCGAAGGATTTAGACTATTTTGCTAATGCTGCTTTAGAAGCGTCTGCAACTGCAGTAAATGCTGCTGCATCGTTCATTGCCATATCAGCAAGAATTTTACGGTCAAGTTCAACACCTGATTTATGTACACCATTCATGAAAGATGAATAGTTCATTCCATTTAAACGAGCCGCTGCATTAATACGGATGATCCATAGTTTACGGAACTCACGTTTTTTCTGCTTACGGTCACGGAATGCATAATAAAGTGAACGTTCAATTTGCTCTTTGGCTTTACGGAAGTGCTTACGACGACCACTATAAAAACCTTTCGCTAATTTTAATATCTTTTTGTGTCTTCTTCTACGAACAACACCTGTTTTAACTCTTGGCATTTCTTTCCTTTTTCTTTACCTAGTCACATAAATGTAATCAAGGTGCCACTACTTTGGTGGTCTTGCCCAATTTATTTAAAAATTGGAGATGTAATGATAAAACTAAAATTAGTTTATCATAGCCTTAATATTAGCAGCATCAGCTTTTGCAACTGTTCCTGGTTTATTTTGATCACGACGAGTTTGAGCGTCTTGTTTTGTTAAGATATGGCTTCTAAACGCTTTACCACGTTTAATCTGACCATTTTTCTTAACTTTAAAACGCTTAACAGCGCCTTTTACCGATTTCATTTTTGGCATCGATAATCCTTTAAGTAAAATTCTTGCATCTGTATTGAGACAGAATTAAGAGTGGCATTATACCTTAATATTTATAAATTTTTGCTATAGTTCTCTTATGAATTCAATTAAACATATCCAAAATGCCCTCAAAGAGCTTGATGACGAAGTACAAACTATACTTTTAAACTGGGACATTCCCCTTAATGAAAAAGACAATCTTATGCTTCCAATTCTTCAACAAAAAAGAGTTCTATCGCAAACTTTAGAAGACTTAACATACCTAAAAGATAATCCACCAAGTCCAAACCAGCCTTGTGGTATCTCTAAACACCGAGAGGATTAAGTTTTAAAAGTATCTCTTGTTTATCTTCAAAAAGAAGGTGTACAAGATACAAATTTATTTTCGTATCTGTAGCCTTATAGATGCGAAATATTTTTACCTGACCCAACTCCTCAGCTATAAACTCACTATCTGCAACTAATGGAAACTCTGTTAATGGTTTAAATGACTCAATTCTATAAAGTATTTTATCTTTTACTATATAAGCAATATATGGATTAATTCGTAGATGTAAAGAGTGTCTACTTTGTAAAAATCCTATATCAGTTTTTGTATCTTGACTCAGTATATTTACATTTATTGCACTTGTAAAATCCATCAGAATTGTTTTTTTAATTTTTTGTATCTTAGATATTTTTTGTACTTCTTCATGTAAGAGTGTGTTTGAACGATTTAGATTTGCATAACTTTTATATAAAAAAAGCATCAAAATACTCAGTATAACTATGGATATTAAAAGTTCTATGAGGGTAAAGGCTGATTTTTTCATTGAATTGTTACTCTTATCACTTGTGTAGTAAAATCTTTAGTCTCTAAGGTAGTTTTTCCTATCTCAAAAATTAAACTAGTGTTACTAGTCTCATTTAGGTCAGATGATGCATCAAGTTCACTTGTATCTATTGTGGTAAGCTCTTCATAGTCTAGCTCCAGCTTCATCCCTTTTAAACGACGACGTAGGTCACTCTCTAACTCAAACTCGTCTACAAGTCTTTTCATATCCATCTTAGAAGACTCAAAACCATACTTATCAGAGACTGAGAGTAAAAATGAAGTATATTGACTTGTTTTTATCATCTCTTTTATTCCAAAAAGTTTATGGTTTGTATTTCCTTGCATCTGTAAAAGTGCCGCTATAACTACGGAGACAATGACAACTGCTACCATTACTTCCATAAGTGTAAAAGCACTACGTTTAGGCATGACCTAAACCGATGCGTATAGCCTCATCGAGTGAAGTGTCTCCATCAAATAGCATTTGAGAGAGTTGTGTAGAGATAGTTTTAAGTCCATCTGCTTCAAGCTGCGTTTTAATTGTATGCTCATCTGTAGTAGTCTTTAAGAGCTCCTTTATAGAGTCATTCATCACAAGTAACTCTCCAATAGAACGACGGCCTGAATATCCTGAATAGTTACAAACCTTACAACCTACAGACTTATAAATAACTGCATCTTTAGCGATATTATAATCCTCTGCAAAATTCTCAGCTAACTCATCTTCTTCTTTGCACTCATGACAAATAACTCGTACTAAACGCTGGGCTAAAATCCCTAAAAGTGAAGAACTTATCAAAAAAGGCTCTACATTCATATCTGCTAAACGAGAGATAGTGGCAGCAGCTGAGTTTGTGTGTAGAGTTGAGAATACTAAGTGACCAGTGAGAGCTGCTCTTACAGAAATAGCTGCAGTCTCTTCATCACGAATCTCTCCTATCATAATGACATCTGGATCCTGACGTAAAATAGAGCGAAGTGCTGAAGCGAAAGTTAGGCCTACTTTTTCATTTACTTGAATTTGTGCGATATTGTCACTCTTGTACTCAACTGGATCTTCAACCGTTATGAGGTTTTTATGTGGCTCTTCAACTTCACGTAAAAAAGAGTGTAATGATGTTGTTTTACCCGAACCAGTTGGTCCTGTTACAAGAATTATTCCATGAGATGAACGAAGTAGTTTTTTTATATCATCTATAAGTGCGGTATCAAATCCAAGTTCATTTATTTGAGGTATTTGTGAACTTTGCATCAGTAAACGCATAACAACACGTTCACCATAAAATGTAGGAAGAATTGAAACACGTATATCAAGTACTTCACCTGCTATCTTTATCTGTGTACGACCATCTTGAGGGATACGTTTCTCAGAGATATCAAGATTAGAGATAACTTTTATACGACTCACTATAAGGCTTACCACTTTTTTATCTAAGTCTGCATTTTTACTCAGCATTCCATCAACACGAAAACGCACTACACCTTTTTTCTCTTGCACTTCTATGTGGATATCCGAAGCTCTTTTTTTCACAGCCTGATAAAAAAGGGCATTTACAAACTTAATAATCGGAGCAGACTCTTCACTCGTTAAAATATCGCTTGAAGTACGAAGGAAATCGGTAAGAGACATATCTTCTTCTTCTGCATTCTCATCAGAATCTTCTTGCATTGTCTCTATTGCTTTGTCAGTACGGAGTTCTAAAAAGCGGTTAAAAAGCCTCTCATATGATTCCTCCGTTAATAAACAAAGAGGGTATTCATTTTCAAGCTTTGTATAGTAGTTACTAGCATCTGCAAAAGATTCTTCTGAGGTAAATGCAGTTACAAGACCCTCATACTCACTAAAAAGAAGGGAGTTTTTTACACTTATATCCGTATCTAATTCTTCAGGTTCGTAAACCTCAAGTTTTAGGTTATGAAGGGGTTCTTTGTTTAACATCTATTTTTTCACTTCATCTTTATCATGGAGAGTCTTGATTCTATCTTCTTCTATCTCATTATACTTAACCTCATGTATACTTCCTTCTTTTCCTTTTTTTTCTAAGTTCCTAAAAACTTTTACATTGTACTCTTTTTGAATTTTGGCTAAAAGTCCTAAATTCTTTTGTAATTGTGAAAGTTTTTCACTTTTATCAATTACATAAGGAGTCAGCATAACTATAAGGTTATCTTGTTCAGTATTTGTAGTAGTTGAAGAGAAAAGGTATTCACCAATCCAAGGAATATCTCCTAAAAGAGGCAACTTGTTAATACTAGTTGTATCATATGTTTTTACTAAACCACCGATAATAATACTTTCACCATGACGCAGTATTGCCTGTGTTTTAACCTTCTGTTTTGATGTTACAGGCTGACCAGTTGCATTGTTACTTCCATCATCTAGTACATTCTCTAAAATTGCTTCTACATCAAGTGTTACCTTGTCTTTTGAAGATACACGGGGTTTTATTTTAAGAGTAAGCCCAATATCTTCACGTTTAAAACTACTTGTCACACCCCCACCGAGAGTAGAGCCTGTTACACTACCAGTTGAAATTGAGATAGTTTTACCAACATAAATAGATGACTCTTTATTATTCACACAAAGGATAGAGGGATTTGAAATAGATTTAGCAGCACCATTACTTTCAAGGAAATCAAGTGTTGCACCAACTGCAAAGTTTGCACCAGATACTGAACCAAGCACACTTGTTATTAGCTCTTTAGAAAGAGCTATAGAAGGACCAGTAAAATTTGTTGCAAGAGTATAGAGCCCACCATTCGATATACCTCCACCATCAAATCCATACTTAATTCCTAATGACACAGAATTTTTCTTATTTATTTCTATAATTCTAGCTTGAACATAGACCTGGTACTTCTCTTTATCAAGTTCATCAATAATAAGTTTGATTCCTTTTAAAACTAGAGGATCACCAATCGCAATAATAGAGTTGATTTCTTCACTAGCAGATACATTTGGTTTAAGTGATGGATCTGAGAAAATTTGTTTTGTGATGATTTCGTTAAGTGAAGCAGCTACAGTTTTTGCATCAGAGTTTTTTAACTCATATATCTCTACACTATTACTTCCACTTGATTCTACATCCATATCTTTTATCAAAGACTCTATCTTTAGTACATTTGCTTCTAGTCCAACAACTATCAGTGCATTTATATTATCATCAAGTATGATTTTAACAGCCTCAGATGCTACTTTGGCATTAAAGATAGACTTCCCAATTTCTAAAAGTCTGGCCTGAAGTTTTTTTGCATTTGCATTATGTATTGGAATGATTTTTACTACAGCTTGATTATTTATATTTACATCTTTTATAACTTTTTTGACAGTTGCTATATTTTTAGGATAATCTGTGAGCAGTATAGTATTACTCTCTTTCATGGTCATCAGTTTTGCTGTTTTTGAGATAAGATAGCGAACTTTAGCAGCTACAATATCAACATTTTCACCCTTAACAGGGATAACCTGAGTCACCATTAGTGAACCATAGGCACGTTTGTCTTTACCCACAACTATTACATTATGTTTTGCTGCTTCAGTTGAGCGAACTACTTCATAGATAGAACCATTTCTAACAAGAGTAAAACCTTTAGACTCTAAAACAGAGACTAAAATACCTATAAGTTCATCATCATACACAGGTGTTGTACTTACAAAATTTACTGTGCCATTTATTTTATTGTTTATAAGTATATTTTTATGGGTAATCTTTGAGATAAGTTTGATAAAGTCATTTATCTGTAGGTCTGAAAAATTTACATTCACCTGCTCTCTTGCATGGAGTGTAAAGACTAAAAGTGTTGTTAATAGTATTGTTTTAATGAATCTCATAAATTATTTCCCTTTCTTGATTGTTTCTAAGAACGACTAAAGATATAGTCTCGATCTTGTCTATTTTTTTGTATAAATTAAGTGCATCTTTAAAAGATGTTAACTCAATATTATTTGCTCGTATGATAAGGTCTCCTTTTTTAAGACCTAAGTCGGCCATTTTAGAACCTGATTTAATACGATTTACTTTAAAACCAACTATTTTTCCACCCTTTTTAAATGGGGCGATAGCAATGTCTTTCCAAATTTTTGATGGGTCATCCGAATAGTTTTTTATATCTGCTTTTGAAACACTTCTCTGTGTATTCTCTGCTGCGATATATTCTACTCTTGGTTTTTTAGCTATATTTGTTCCTGTTTTATTTTCTAAGACTAAAACATAATCTTTAGTAGATTTAGTAAATATAACTTGAGACAACTCAATTTTTTTGAGCTTGTAACCTGCATAGACTTCACCTATACTCACTATAGTTGTTCTTTTGGGAGCTGACTTTTTTGCTACTATTGCAAAACCATTAAAACTACTTCCATAGAGTCCTTTCAAAACAAGAGAGTTGATACTATAGGCTATTGTAGAAACTTGGTTTATCTTTTGTGCTTTTATAACTTTGGATTTTATAAGCATGTTTTTAAAGTCTACTCTTTGGTACTCTGCCCTATAAGACTTTTCTGTATTGAGTTCTATACCATCATCTGGTAAGTACCACCAAACAATTATTGACATTACCTTAGCGAGTAATGACAGTGTCAGAAGCAGTGTTATAGTTCTAAGTAGTTTAATGTTAGAAAGATTTTGCATAAACATAATCTCCCTCTTGTGATTTTTTAAATATTTTTATACTTTTT
>FPHF01000058.1_pt1 | contig 35556 bp, 32 predicted proteins | sample 1057241 | NCBI WGS metagenome assembly FPHF01 (sample SAMEA4473298, study PRJEB15554) | hydrothermal vent metagenome | biome: marine basaltic hydrothermal vent biome; feature: marine hydrothermal vent; material: water | place: Pacific Ocean | collected 2011-06-14/2011-07-23 | depth 1709 m | reverse complement strand
CATTTTAGATCCTTATTGATAATTATTATTGAAATGATACATTAGAATACTTAAAAAGATATTATTTTGATAATTAATATCATAATACTTATTATATGTTAAATAAATAAGAAAATATAATAATTTTTTATTTAAAATCTTAAGAAATATATAATATAAAGGTTGTATCATATAGTTATAATTTGTTTTAAAATTAACAATGGAGTATACCATGTTAGATTTAAGTACGCTACAAGATATACCGATATATATAGAGCATAATATCGATAATCAGAGCTTTATGAACTATCTTAAAGATACTCATTGGCAGAGTATTAGCTCTGAGCTATTTGTAGAAAATATATATAAACTTTCCGCAGCTTTTAGTATGGCAGGGGTAAGACAGGGGACAAAGGTAGCTATCATCTCCAATTCATCACCTTTTTGGCTGATGGTAGATTATGCACTACAAGATATAGGTGCTATTAGTGTCCCAATGTTTGCTAATATATCTTCAGAGAATTTTATCTATCAACTAGGAGATGCAGAGATAAAGTTTATATATATCGCTTCACAGGAGTGTTACGATAAAACAAAAGAACATTTAAGTTCAATGAAATTAATCATAACACATAATATAGAGACTGATAATACAAATAGTATTGATTTTGATAGTTTTATAGATGTTAAACCTAAAAAAAGTACAAATAAAATAAATAAAAATGATTGTGCAACGATTGTCTATACAAGTGGTTCTACAGGGACCCCTAAAGGTGTGGAGTTAAGTCATAAGAATATCATTACACAGCTCAAAAACACATCTTTAGAGTTCCCACTAACAGAGATAGATAGAACACTTAGTTTTTTGCCCTTAGCTCATATATTTGAGAGAATGGTTATGTCTTATTATCTTGTGTCTGGAATTAGTATCTTTTTTGCAGATGATGTGAAAAATGTTGGTAGTTTGATGAAAGATGTTCAACCAACGCTTATGACAGTAGTACCACGTGTTCTAGAAAAGATTTATATCAAAATGCATGATGTCGTTGTAAGTGCACCGCCCTTAAAAAAACTAATCCTCACATTAGCACTAAGTGAGGCTGACAATAAAAATATAAAAAGTTCTACAATTTTTACATCTATGTTTGACAAACATGTATACACAAAGATGTTAGAAGCTTTTGGCGGAAATATGCGATATGTTATCTGTGGAGGTGCACCACTAAGTAGACAAAATGAACGCTTTTTTACAAACATAGGATTAGTAATTTATCAGGGTTATGGTTTGACAGAAACCTCACCTGTGATATGTGCAAACTCTCCTATGAGTAAAAAAGCTTATACCTGTGGTAGAGCATATAAAAATTCTGAAGTTAAAATTACATCTGATGGTGAGCTTTTAACACGGGGTGATTCTATAATGCTTGGTTATCATAACCAAAAGCTCAAAACTTCAGAGGCCATTGATTCAGATGGATGGTTGCATACAGGTGACTTGGCTTCATTAGATGAAGATGGTTACATCAGTATACAAGGGCGTAAAAAAGAGCTCTTTAAAACTTCCTATGGAAAATATATATCAGCTGTACATATAGAACAACTGCTGACTCAAAACCGATGGTGTGATCATGCAGTAGTCGTAGCTGAGAATAAACCTTTTATAAGTGTCTTACTCTTTTTGGATATACCAGTTATACAAGAGTATGTAAAGACAAAAAATATTTTTTATGAAACCTTAGATGAACTACATGATCTCCAAATCATACAAACCCTTACACAAAAGATAGTCAATCAGGTAAATAAACACCTTAACCATGAAGAAAAAATACGTAAATATATTCTAGTTAAAGATGAGCCTAGTATTGAGAACCATATGTTGACTCCATCTATGAAGGTCTCACGAAGTTCTGTGTATGCAAGGTATGAAAAAGAGATAGAATTATTATATGGAGAAGAATCATGAAAGAGAGAATAGCGATAATAGATGGACTCAGGACTCCTATAGCAAAAGCTTCTGGTAAACTAAAAAATTTACAAGCAGAATCCCTTGGTGCTTTTATAGTGTCAGAATTAGCCTTGAGAGTTGGTATAAACTTTGAAGACTATGATGAGGTGATTATAGGGAATGTTTCACAACCTGGACATGCTGCAAATGTAGCAAGAGTTATAGCTTTAAAAGCAGGTTTTAGTGAAAAAACACCTGCATATACAGTGCATAGAAACTGTGCCTCTGGTATGGAGTCTATAACAAGTGCAAGTGAAAAGATTTTATCTGGTCGTGGTGAGATTTATATGGCTGGTGGGGTTGAGAGCATGAGTAATATTCCGCTAATGTTTAACAAAAAAATGTCTGCACTCTTTGAGGCCCTTTTTCGTTCAAAATCTCCCTTAGAGAAACTAAAAACATTAAGTAGTTTTACACCCTCACACCTAAAACCTATTATAGGACTTATGCAGGGTTTAACGGATCCCTTAAGTGGGTTAATGATGGGTTCTACTGCTGAGATTTTAGCTCAAGACTTTGGTATCAGTAGACATGATCAAGATGAGTATGCTCTTCTCTCCCATCAAAAAGCTGAGTCTGCACAAAAAAAGCATATATTTAAAGAGGAAATAGCTCCTATAATCTATGATGTATCAAAAGGTTTAATGATGAGTGATGATGATGGAATTCGTTATGGACAGAGTATGAAAGCACTCTCTAAACTTAGACCATTTTTTGATAAAAAGAACGGAACAGTAACAGCAGCAAATTCCTCTCAAGTCTCAGATGCAGCAGCAGCTGTTGTTTTAATGAGTGAAAGTAAAGCCAAAGAGATGGGTTTAACACCCTTAGGGTATCTAAGAGAATATACTTATGCTGGTTTAGATCCTGCACGAATGGGTTTAGGGCCAGCATATGCAACGGCAAAACTTTTAGAGATGAGTAAAGTCACTATGAATGATTTTGAACTAATAGAACTCAACGAAGCCTTTACTTCACAAGTACTTGCAAACTTTACTGTGTTTGAGTCTAAAAAGTATGCGAATAAACACCTTGGAAGATCTGAAGCACTAGGCAGTATTGATACAAATATTTTTAATGTAAATGGTGGCTCAATTGCACTTGGTCATCCAGTGGGAATGACGGGAACACGTCTTGTTATACACACCTTAAAAGAGTTACGACGACGAGGTAAAAACCTTGGTTTAGTAACTCTTTGTATAGGTGGTGGACAAGGTGCATCTATGATACTGGAGGTAGAGTAATGAAAGCTTTTGATTTAAAGATAAAAAATAAAATTGCGACATTAATGTTTGATATGCCAAATTCAAATATGAATATCCTAAGCATTGAAGTAATGAAAGAACTTGAAGGTATCTTGGATGAGTTAAAAACTTCAAAGGATATTGATGTATTACTTTTTAAGAGTGCAAAAAAAGATATTTTTATTGCAGGTGCAGATATTGCAGAGATAAAAGCGCTCCAAGATGAAGAAGTCTCTTATGATGTGGTCCGAAGTGGTCAAATTATTTTAAGAAAGATTACATTACTTCCCTTTTTTACAGTCGCCGTGATTGATGGTGCCTGTTTAGGTGGTGGTTTTGAGTTGGCACTTAACTGTAACTACCGTATAGCCACAGAGAATAAAAAAACAAAAATCGGTCTTCCTGAAGTGAGTCTAGGGATATTACCTGGTTTTGGTGGCACACAAAATTTAAAATACCTTATAGGAAAACAAAAAGCAATAGAACTTATCTTAGGTTCTAAGTTAATAAACGGGAAAAAAGCACAAAAACTTAAAATAGTTGATGCCTGTGTTCCCGAGGGATACCTAGACTTTAAAATAAAAAGTTTCGTAAAAGATATTTTAGATGATAAAGAGCGTAAAAAAATAGATAATAGACGATATAAAGAGAACTTACTTGAACGTTTTGCTCCAGAACTCATCTACCGTTTTGCACAAAAAGAAGTTATCAAAAAAACTAAGGGTAAGTATCCTGCAGCTCTTGAGGTAATCAAACTTTTTAAAGAGACAGATAAACTTCCCATAAATGAGGCTCTATCACGAGAAGCTTCTGCATTTGCTCGACTCTGTATAACAGATATATCTAAAAACCTGATCTCTTTATATTATGCATCGGAACGATTAAAACATGATACTTTTGTAGACAAAAATATAAAAGCTCTCCCTATCACTCAAACCTCTGTTATAGGTTCAGGGGTTATGGGTGGCGGAATAGTTTGGCTCTTTAGTAATATGGGTAAGTCAGTGAGGTTAAAGGCAAGATCTTATCAGTCTATCGCTGCTTCATTTAAACATATTAGTGCATCATACAGTGCAATACTCAAAAGAAAACGTCTCACAAGAAGAGAAGTTGAACTTAAAATGGGTCATATTTCATATACAGACACTTATAATGGTTTTACAAATATGGATTTTATAGTAGAAGCAGTAGTTGAAGACAAAGAGACAAAACAAGAGGTCTATAAAGAGTTAGAAGAGATAGTTAAAGAGTCATGTATTATAGCATCAAATACCTCCTCACTCTCTATCACGATGCTTGGTGAAAATATGAAATATCCTGAGCGTTTTATAGGAATGCATTTTTTTAATCCAGTTCCTAGAATGCCTCTTGTTGAGATTATAGCTGGAGAGAAAACTTCAGATGAGACAATTGCCACAGTTGTTAAATTAGCAAGAGATGCTGGTAAAACTGCTGTATTAGTTGGAGATTGTGCAGGATTTTTAGTGAATCGTATTTTACTCCCTTATATCAATGAGTGTGCAAGACTTTTTGAAGAGGGTGGTAGTATAGAACAAATTGATAAAACAATAGAAGATTTTGGAATGCCCATGGGACCATTTATATTAGCTGATGAGGTAGGACTTGATGTCGGGTATAAGGTCTCAAAAGTTTTAGAAGAGTCTTACGGAAAAAGAATGAAGGTAGCTCCAATTTTAAGTAAACTCATTGATATGAAACTACTGGGTAAAAAAAGTAAAAAAGGTTTTTATAGTCATAATGGAAATGAAAAAACAGTAAACCCTTCACTAGCATCTTTACAATTCGCACATAAAAAGTTTGACCATGATGAAATCATCGATAGGGCAATGCTTATTATGATAAATGAAGCTGCTCGTACCTTAGAAGAAGGCATAGTAGAAAATGCTTCGAATTTAGACATGGCTATGATTATGGGTACCGGATTTCCACCATTTCGTGGAGGACTCTTAAAATATGCAGATGCTATGGGTATAGAGAAGGTTCATTTATCACTGCTCCATTTTGAAGAAAAATATGGCAAAAGATTTGAACCCTCTGAGCTTATTAAAACTATGGCACACAATAAAGAAACATTCTATAAAGGATAAATCATGGACTTTTTAATTACCACTGCAGTCAGTCTAGTCTTACTTATAAGCTGGTATAAGGGTATGTCATTTTGGATAAATTCACTACTTTTTATCACACTTATAGCTCTTGTATTTGTACCAAATACATTCTTTTGGATGCTTTATATACCAATAAACCTGATATTACTTTTACCAACACTTCGAACAGCAATTATATCTGCACCACTTGTTTCGTTAATAAAAAAGCTCCAGCTTATACCAAGTATCTCCCAAACAGAGAAAATTGCTCTGAGAGCTGGGGATATTTGGATTGATGGAGACTTTTTTTCTGGAAGTCCTGATTTTAAAAAGATTTTAAATGAATCTTATCCAGAGCTTACCAAAGAAGAAAATGAATTTTTAAATAAAGAGGTAGACGAAGTCTGTGCAATGACAAATGATTTTGAAGTTTTTGCACAACGTGATTTGAACCCTGAGGTTTGGCAGTACTTAAAAGATAATATTTTCTTTGGAATGATTATCCCAAAAAGATATGGAGGACTTGGATTTTCAGCACTTGCTCACTCCTGTGTAGTGCAAAAATTAGCCTCACATTCGCAAACATTAGCAATCACTACTATGGTTCCAAACTCCCTAGGACCAGCAGAACTGATACTCCATTACGGAACAGATGAACAAAAAGAGTATTATTTACCACGTTTAGCTGATGGTAGAGAGATACCATGTTTTGCACTGACAGAACCATTAGCAGGAAGTGATGCGACTTCTATCTCTTCATATGGAGAAGTCTTTGAAGAAAATGGAGAGATATTTATACGACTTAATTTTAACAAGCGTTATATCACACTTGGTTCAATCGCAACAGTAATAGGTTTGGCATTTGTTTTATCTGATCCAGATGAACTGCTTGGTAGAGGTAAAGACTTGGGTATTACTTGTGCTTTAGTTGACTCTAGCCTTGATGGTGTAGTACAAGGTAAACGCCATGACCCTCTAGGTGTACCTTTTATCAATTCACCTATAAGTGGTAAAAATGTTCTTATAAAATTAGATTCTATTATTGGTGGTGAGCATGGTATATCTAAGGGCTGGATGATGTTGATGGAATCCTTGTCAGTTGGGCGAGGTATATCACTTCCCTCTACAAGTACGGGAGGAGTGAAACTCTCAGCTGCAGTGGCAGGTTCCTACTCAAGTGTTCGTGAACAGTTTGGTCTGTCAATATCAAAATTTGAGGGGGTTGAAGAGGTACTTGCACGTTTAGCAGCAAATACATATATGTTAGATGCCGCTCGTATCTTTACTTTAGGAGCAATTGACTCTGGGAAAAAACCAGCAGTTATTAATGCTGTTATGAAGTACCACTCCACTGAAATCTTTAGACGGTCTATAAATGATGCTATGGATATTGTCGGTGGTGCGGGTATATCACTTGGAGAGAAAAACTTACTTGGTCATGCTTATATGGGAGCACCTATTGGCATTACTGTTGAGGGTGCAAATATCATGACACGTACTCTTATACAGTTTGGTCAAGGTGTTATACGTTGTCACCCTTTTGCGTATACAGAGATAGAAGCACTTGAATCGGGAGATGTGAGTGCTTTTGATAAAGCTTTTTTCTCCCATATAGGTTTTTCTTTAAAAAATATGCTTAAGATGACTCTACTGAGCCTAAGTCGAGGGTACATATACACTCCAGAATTAGAAGGTGTTGCACGGTATTATGAACGAAAGATTATATGGAGTAGTGCAACATTTGCTTTTATGACTGATTTACTTATGGCTTATTATGGTGGTGGTTTAAAACAACAGGAAAAACTTACAGCACGTTTTGGAGATATTCTCTCATCTATGTATCTTCTAAGTGCAACACTGCGACGATACAAGGCTGAAAATAGTGAAGATGATGACTTTATAAGATATATTGGAGATGAACAACTTCGTATTATAAACAATGCTTTTAATGAAATAGCAGCAAATATTTTTAAAAAAGGGATATTAAAAATTCTCTTTACACCTTTTAAATGCTACATGAGACTCAACTCAATGAGTCGTGAGGTAGATGATAGCTTGTCTAAAAAACTATCAGATAGTATAAGTACTAATACTGCACTAAGAGATAAGTTAGTTGATGGAATTTATCACTCTAGTACCTATAAAAATATACAAGAGGCTTTTATCTTACATGAAAAAGTAGCCCCTAGTATGAAAAAAATCAAATTAGCCATAAGAAAAAAACAACTCCCTAAACAAAAAATATATACACTTCTTGAAGAAGCTCTTAGATTAGAGATAATTACTTTGGAAGAAAAAGAAGTTCTACTAAAAGCTAAAACTCTTCAAGAGAGTGTAGTTCAAGTAGATGGTTTTACACTTGAAGATTATTTTACAAGAAAGGTATCAGAGATATGAGAGATAGACTGTATGATGCATCCCAATTTGTTTTTTCTCTTGTAGAGAAAGCTATGGCAAACTCCATAACATTTAGTGGAGAGGAAAATTTAAATAAAAAACTACCAACACTTTTTGTGGCAAATCATTTTACACGAATGGAGACATTTCTACTTCCCTATGTCTTATATAAAAAACTAAATTTTCAGGTTCGCTCACTTGCAGATCACTCAATCTTTAAAGGAGTTTTAGGTGAGTATTTATCAGCAGTTGGCACAGTGTCTACAAAAGATAAGGACAGAAACGAGAAGATATTGGGTGATTTACTGACAGGCCGTATATCTTGGATGATATATCCGGAAGGGTCGATGATAAAGAGTAAAAAGGTTTTACTCTCAAAAGATACATTTGTCACAGAAGATGAAACTGGTTTGCATGATATATTTACCGGAGCAGCAGTTGTAGCTCTAAAGAGCGAGATGTTAAAAACTAAATATCTAGAGTTACAAAATGAATGTGATATAGAGAGTCTCAAAGAGTTTAAAGATAAATACTTTTTAGGTGATGCAGAAAACATCTCTTACTACAATACACATATAGTACCTGTAAATATCTCGTATACACCGATAGGTAAGGGTGCAAACAATCTTGCTGAATTTGCATATAAGTATATAGATGATATCTCTGATGATTTGAATGAAGAGATTGATATAGAGAGTAATCTACTCTTAAATTCTCAATTACATATTCATTTCTCAAAAGCTATAGATGTAAAGGCATATTTACTAAAAAGTAAAAGAGAATTACAAAGACTAAATATTGAAATAGATGATGTTAATCTCATAGAGAAAATGAAAGTGCCTTTTATCAACTTAATGATGGATGAGGTTTATAAAAATATACTCATAACATTTGAGCATATTTTTGCTTTGTCTTTGGAATACTTAGAAGCTAGAGTATTTACACTAGATGAATTAAAGAGACGGATTTACCTTATATCAAGAGAGCTCAAAAAATCAGCTACTTACAATGTTAGTATGGCTTTACATGCAAATATATATACTCTTTTAAATGATGAACCGCATAAGCTTTTTGATGAGGTGTTTGTCTTAAGCCTTGGAGAAAACATTTTAGAAGAAGTAGATAAAAATAGATATAGGGTTAATATAGTAAATTTTAAAAATGAGTATACATTTAATACTATCAGAGTTAAAAATATATTGAGAGTTCTTATAAATGAGACTATGATATTAGAAGAACTACATATGACAATAAAACACCAGATAAATAAAGATTTAGCTACAGTCAATAAAGAGGTTTTTTATACTATTTATAACCGTGATAAAAAAGAGTTTAAATATGATTACAATCAATTTTACTCAGTATTTGACTCTAAACCTAAAGAGGTGGGAGAACCATTTATACTTTATAATGAGAATAATAGTATTGGTTGTGTAATCTCTCATGGTTATAAATCTGGTCCAAAAGAGATAGCACCCTTAGCTCAGTATCTATTTGAACAAGGGATTAATGTATATGCAGTAAGACTTAAAGGTCATGGAACAATGCCTGAGGACTTAAGGGATGTGACATATAAAGACTGGTATAACTCGTTTGATGTTGGTTATTCTGCACTTCGGGGCGTGAGTGAAAAGTTATATCTATGTGGTTTTTCAACAGGAGGTTTACTAGCACTTCTTAAAGCATCGAATGTGCAAGATACCGTAGATGGTATTATCTGTATAAACAGTGCCTTATCTCTTCAAGATATTCGTGTAAAGTATATAGTACCAACACTAAATATCCTAAACAACTTCTTATCTATGTTTAATGCTGATATGGATACCTATGAAAGTGAACCAGAACATCCGGATATCAATTATAAAAAGCATTATTTGACTTCTATAGGTGAATTAAAAGAGTTGATTGATGTAGTAAATGAGCGGTTACGATTTGTAACAGAACCGACTTTTATTATTCAAGGAGACAAAGATCCTATTGTTAATCCCCAAAGTGCAGACCTAATTTACGACAGTATAGCTTCAGCAAAAAAAGAGAAGTATATCTTGCATAGCGATAAGCATGTTATAACATTAGAAGAAGATACCAGAGAAGTTTTTTTTGAGAAGATAGTTGCATTTATAAGAGCTTAGAGACTCTTTTCTTAGTTAATTGATATCTGTTATCAATATAAACTTCTTTTAAGGAAAGAGCTATTATAATACTGATAACAAATATCAATTAAGGAGGAAAACAATGTTTGAGTTAAACAATAAAAAAAATATAAGCAAGTTTACCGGTAGAGCTTGTTAGTCTCTTTAATAAATCTAGATTTTCTAAAGGAGGGAAATGCTTACAATTCAAGATTTAAAATAAACACATATGAAGATACTTAAATAATAAGTATGGTACGAACCTATAAATTCCATGAAGAGTGCAGTTTGGTATATTTTGTACTGGGTTTATACAGATAAATTAAAACAATAGAAAAGCTATATATTCTCCTAAATACTAAAGCTTAAAATTTCAATTTCATAGTCCCACATGCCATACATCATGTGGGTTTTTTCCTCTTTTTTTAGAAACTTTTGCTAAAATCACCTTATGAATAAAAAATATAAAATATTGATAACAAATGATGATGGTTATGAAGCAAATGGACTTCTCTGTTTAGTTGATGCCCTTCGTGAACTTGAAGATGTTGAAGTAACAGTTGTTGCCCCTGCAAATTGTATATACCTCTCTTTGAGTACCATGTTTGAAAATGAGAAACCTGACTTAGTCGTAAGTGGTATAAACCGCGGCTCAAACATGGGTGAGGATATAACATACTCCGGTACTGCTGCTGGAGCTATGGAGGGTGTTTTGCATGATGTTCCTGCTATCGCTATAAGTCAAGTTATGGACTTTAGTGACCCAAGTGGAGACTTTAGACTTGCACATAAAACGATAAAAAAACTTGTGAGTAAAATAAGAGAAGGCTCTTTCCCACTCCCTGCTCGTCAGTTCTTAAATATAAACATCCCTTCAAACAAACAAGAAGCTGAGATAAAAGTAACCTATGCTGGTTATAGACACTATGCAAATGATTCACACCTTCACCGTAATCCTAGAGGAGAAGAATTTCACTGGTTGGGTCTACACCCCTTAGACTTTTCATCTCGTGAGGGTAAAACTGGTATGACTGATTTTGATGCAATTGAGTCCGGGTATATTTCAATTACACCTATAATGCTTGATTTATCTGCTTATAAGTCTATGAAAGCATTAGAAGAATGGCTTTAAATGGGGAAGTATGACCGTATAGAGCTTCTTCTAGGGGATGACTTTTTAAAACTACAAAATGCAAACATCATTCTGCTTGGTGTTGGTGGTGTTGGTTCTTTCTGTTTGGATTGCCTCTACCGTAGTGGTGTGAAAAATATAACTATCGTTGATTTTGATACCTATGATGACTCTAATCAAAACCGCCAAATGTGGTCTGAGTTACATGAGGGTGAGCTAAAAGTAGAAGCACTTCAAAAGCATTATCCTGAAGTCAAAATCATAGAAAAACGTATAGATGAGCAGTGGGTTTGGGACTTTGACTTTGAGCCATATGACCTAGTTCTTGATGCAATAGATGATAGAAATGCTAAATTAGCACTTGCTCAGAAGTGCTACAAAAAACTTATAAGCTCTTTTGGTGGGGCAAAACGTATGGACCCTACAAAAATCAAAGTGGATGACATTTGGAAAAGTTACGGTGATAGATTTGGTTCTAAGATAAGATACGAACTTAAAAAACGTGGTTTTAAAAAGAAGTATAAGGTTATATTTTCATCTGAAGAAGCAAATATAAAAGAAAAGGGCTCTTTTATGGGTGTGACTGCTGCATTTGGTTTAACTATGTGCGGTGAAGCGATGAAAAAAATTAGAGGTAAAAAATAGTTGTTGGATTTTATGGATACAGACTGGTTTAACATAGGTCTTGAGATAGTCTTTGTGATACTTATATCTTATGATGTAAAAAAATATTTTGAGACTCGTAAACGCCAGTACATTACAAACATAGTCTTAACACTAGGATTTGCTATTTGGACATTGTATCCTTACTATACTTCTTATGTAGGATGGTTAGATGAGCAAAAGACAGTGATGATAAGTCACTGCTCCGAGACAGAAAACTCAAAGTTATGTAAATGTGTTGATGAGGCTACTTTTAAAAACTATACGCATGATGAATATATTCGTATTGATAAAAATAGTACTGAGTATAGTGAGTGGTTAAGTGAGACTAAAGAGGAGTGTTTAGATGAGTCATGGTTTTGATTTAAACTCGCCTCTTGTGTGCGAGGGTATAATTGGTGATGGCTGTGGTGGTGGGCGTATCTTTTTTATAGAGGATGAAACTCTATTTGCTTACGAGCCTTTGAGTAAAACAAAAAAAGAACTTTTAAAGGGTCTTACAAATATTGTGGCTATAAGAAAAAAAGGCTGTATTGTTACTCTAAATTTTGAAGATGAAGTCCGTCTTTTTGATCTTTCATCTTTACAATCATAGATGCATGAAAAACATAAGAAAACTGACTACCTTTACCTAACTCGGAATCGATATATAAATCAATATCGGACTCATCAATGATGGACTTCACTATACACATACCTATACCAAAACCACTTTTATAACTATCTTCTCTATAGTATCTCTCAAGTATTTTTTTAGGGTTTTGAATACCTTGACCATAGTCCACAATCAAAAGCTCGACATCATTATCTTTTTGCGTTAAAAAAACTTCTACTTTTGTGTTTTTGTTAGAATACTTGATTGCATTTGAGAGTGTATTATCGATTATACGTTGGAGTTTAGTTGTATTGAACCTAATGCTAACAGCAACACTACACTCCACAGATAAAGAGATATTTTTTAGCTGTGCAATTAGTTCAAAGTAGATGATTCTCTCTTGGAGGTATTCATTTAAGTTAATTATTTCATCTTCATAATACACTCTGTTTTGTTTGATAAGATAATCCATATCATTATAAATAGTGGCTAGAAGTTTTGTAGCAGACTTAATACGATTAAAGTATTTATTTTTACCATGTATCTCATCAAAAAGGTCAACATTTACATTAATGATTGAGAGAGGAGTATTGATTTCGTGCATAGACTCTTGTATAAAATCATCAAGTTTCTCATTAACTCTTTTAAAGGGACGTGAAAAACTATTGAGAATGTAAAATGAGAGAAGAATTATGAGTATTATAATACCAAAGGCAATAAAACTAGCCTCTAAAAAAACATGAGTAAAAGAGATTTGAGACTCTGTGATAAGGTACTTTGAGAAAAAGTACTTTTTGTGTGGTAGTGCTGTAATAAGATAGCGGGTCGAGTCACTTTTAAAATAACCTGTAGAGAATGAAGGTAACTCTGATGATATCTGTGTGTGTATGGGTGCAAAATTTCGTTTATACAAACCTGACTTTGAAGTACTAAAGTTGGGAAAAATAAATGTATCATTAGGGTGGTTCCCAAAATTATCCATAGAACTGATGATATGAGACTGAATAGACTTTAATTCCATCTCTTGTTGTATCTCTTGTAGGCTTATTCTGTAGTCTACATATAAGTAAAGTGGGGCAAGTAAAATAACGGAGATGATAAAAGTATAAATACAGGTATATTTTGTTACAAATTTTTGTTCATCAACTATCAAAACGGTAGCCTAGCCCATATATGTTTTTGATTAAATCTTTTGGTAGTTTTCGCCTGAGATTATTAATTTGAACCCGTGCATTTGAAGCTTCAATATTATTTTCCCAGATCTCTTCATAAATCATACCCAAACTGACTATTTGGTTTTTATGTACAACAAATAGTTTTAATAATTCTCGCTCTGTTTTACTTAAAGAGACCTCTTTTTCTTCGTGCATTAAGCTGTAGTTTATTGTATTATAATAATAATCAGGACAAAGCTCTATTAAATCACTTGCCGTGTTGAAACAACTTGCTTTTAAGGCATGCTGCACTCGTAACTGTAACTCCACAAGGTCAAAAGGCTTTTTTATATAATCACAACAGCCTGTAGCATAACCTCTGAGCATGGCATCAGCACTTGAAAGGGAAGTGACAAAAATAGTTGGAATATTTTTATTTTCATCTGCTAACTCTTTTCTTAAGGCAAAACCATCCCATTCTCCTGGAATATTAACATCAAGGAGTAAGAGGTCATAATTTTTTGAAAATATAGCATCAAAAGCATCATTACTATTGTCAAAACTATCTACACTGTATCCTTTAGCTATTAAAAACTCTTCTATACTCTCTTGGAGTACTATTTCATCTTCTAGTAGTAGTAGTTTCACTTAATCTTTCCTCTTGAAATATTTTTTGGATTTGTATCTAAGAGAAGAGATATAAGTTCATCTCTTGTATAAGACTGTAGTTCTGTTGAGAGTTTTTGTTCTATATATACTCTATCTTGATTAGGTGCACAGTTTTTTAGAGTGAGTAGTTCTTTGTTTGTTAAACTGTTATAAGGACTTAACTTCTTTTTGATTGTTACTGAGTTATAGATATCTTTTCTGGCATAAGTAAAAAATGTATCGAGTTCAGTCTCAAATGCACTAAATAGTTTGAGTCTATCTTTAGAGAGGATTAAAACAAATGAACCAATATTCTGATCATCAGCATTTAAAATAGATTTGTAAAAGAAGACATGTTTATCTTTTTTTACAAATCCATGATTACGAAGTGTCTGCAGATTGATGTCTTTTAAGATTTTTATATGGTTTATATTTGCACCTTCATTTGCAACAATCATATTTGAAACTCTTGGGTTCTTATTAAGTAAAACAGCTTGTTTTTCATACTTTGTATCAAGAAGTACTAAAAGACCTATCCCGTAGTTTGAAAAGTATCTCTCTAGTTCTCCAAATTTTTGAATGACTTCTAAAAATGCAATAAACTCACCATCCCTCACTATAGGAATTGAGGCGATAAGTACAAGGCGTCTTGCAGCTACAAATGATAGATGTGGAGTAAGTGTATCTTTCACTTCTTGTAGGTCAGGACGGTTAGCTTTAACATTTACACCAGCATCAGAATTATCCCAACTTCTTGCAAAAATGGTGTAGTCTTTTGAAACTATTTGCATTCTAAGTTGGGTACCACTAAAAGTCTCTAGAGTTTTCATATAGTTTTTTAAAATCAGATAACTTTTTTCTGCATTATTGGATGTGATTGCTTTTTGTAGGGTTTCATTTTGGGAAAGAGCAAGTGCAAAGTTAAAGGCTTTCTCTTTTTCATTTGCAACTTGTTTGTTAAGGAGGTTTATGAGAACAGAATGAACTTTCTCTTCAAACTCTTGCTCGTTTTTAATGTAGAAATAAGCTGTTGAAATTATTACTCCTATTAAAATAAAAGCAAGATACTTTTGATAGAGTTTCATTATATCCCTTTAGTTGTGTTCTCATAAGATACTACTGTTTTTTTATAAAAACTAAGTAAAACTACTTAATTTTTATGTATGAATATCCCTCATGTTGTAAATCAATAATTTTTATAATACCAGCTGTTGTAAGTGTTACAGCATCATCAATTTGTTCAGGTTTTACATGCTTTTTCTTCATAGTATTTTTACAAGCGAAAAACTCAACATTGTCTCCACCAAGTTGCTTTAAACTTGAAAAACGTGAATCAGTACCACTTCCTGTAGGCCCACCATGCTTATGATAAGGCATTGAAGCAAATCCAGTTTTCTCAAAGTCTTTCATCATATACTGAAGACATGGACCAAGTGCTACAACTTTAAGGTCATACTGGATTAAACTTTTATCATAATACTTTACAACATTATTTAAAGTGTTAAGCATTAAGTGTACACGTTTTACATCAGCAAAATCACACTGATACACAATCTTTACTACATCGTTTTGCGTAGTATTTTCATTAGCAAATGATGGTGTGACCATCATAAGCGTAGCAAATACAACAGATATTATTTTTACTATTTTCATATTATTTTCCTTTATCCTTTAAAATGCTGCTGTAACTTGAAGTGCTATACGGTTACCCATATTGTCTAAAACTTTTTGTGCATTTGCATTATCTGGTGCAGTTGCTTCTCTTATAAGGTAGTTAAGGTCAATTCTTGTTGGACCTTTAAATCTATAAGAAGCACCTAGTGTAAGTGTTTGAAAGTCACGACGACCTTTTACATCATTTGTAAGACGGTTAAGGTAGTCATAACGTCCAAATACTTCAACTTTTTTATCTATAATTTCATACTGAAGGTTTAAATATCCACCATCAGCTTTATTTTCTTTACCAACTGCATATTGGAATTCCCATGTTTCAGCATTTACATCTGTATTAGTGTCTTTTGCTCCTGTGTAAATCATACCCTCTGCAATAGTGTACTCAGCTTCAACACGTAGACCACTTTTGTGGTAAGAAAAACCAAGACCATAACGTAGACGTTCTGCATTTACTATTGTATTATCCGTAGCACCAGTATCAGAATAAAGTCTACGATTTCCATTTTGACCCCAAGCAAAGATTTTTAAAGCATTTGTATAATATCCCTTTCCCTTATGGTCAAAAGTTCTCTCAAATGCTAAATAACCATAGTGCGTTGCATTTGTATTTCCACTATTAAGTGAAATACCAGCTCCATTACCATACATATAGGCATACGAAACATCCCAAGTATCAGTTATCGGAAGTGTGTCAAAAACTTGAGCACCAACATCTCTAAATGCTGCAACAGGTCCACTCGCTTTGCCCGTATAATGTACAGTACTCGCTCCACCAGCTTGTGCACCAGTTTGTGCTGCACCAACTTCTGAAGTAGGACGTTCGAGTAATTGTTGAAAAGCCATAGATGTAAACTCTATATAAGGAGCAACAAAAACAGCGGCAAGACCCTCTTCACTACCAGGTGTTTTAAACATACCAACACGAACTTTTGCGCCTGGAATATGTTTAAGCGTAATGGAAGCATCTGAAAAATAAGTTGCAATAGTTCTATCACCAGCTAGGTTATTGATACCACTGTTTCCAAACTCTGTCATAAAGAAGTAGTTGATAAGGTTATCGTTATCTGCCATACCACGAAGAGCTACACGGGCACGAAATACATTAAAACCTTCTTGTGCTTTTAAATCAGGATTTAGTAAAGAAAATGGTGTTTGATTCAGTCCTGTTCCCGTTTTTTGAATAGTTCCAAAATCTTTTTTATAATTAGCTTGAATAAAACCCCATAGCTTTGGTGTTTTACTCCTATATGGTACTTTAACACCTTTTGGTGCGACAAAATCAGGTTGATACCCTTGTAGTGCTAACCAATCAGCTGCATTTACTTGAGAACAAGTCATAAGTAAAGCGAGTGCTGTTAGTTTCCCCTTTGTAGATAGTTTCATATTGTTTCCTCCGTATGAAATATATTTGTAGTTTAAGACAAGAGTGAAAAGAAAGTGTAAAAGTATATTTTCATTTGTATTTGGCGGGCTTGATTAAGTCTGCTATAATTAGACACTAATAAAATAAAAGAGAAAACAAATGCAAAATGTAGAACCAATGACACTTTTCGGTTACGAAAAATTACAAGCTGAAGTAAAAAACCTTAAAGAAGTACAACGTCCTCAATGTGTTAAAGACATAGAAGATGCACTAGAACATGGCGACTTAAAAGAAAATGCAGAGTACCATGCTGCAAAAGAGATGCAAAAAAATATTGATAATCGTTTAGGCGACCTTCAAGAGATTCTTGGAAAAGCACAGATCGTGAATCCAAAAGAACTTGAACATGCCAAAATCTCTTTTGGTTCTACAGTTGTTATGACTGATATGAACACTGATGAAGAAGTGACTTATACTCTTGTTGGTGGATGTGAGTCAAACCCTGACAATGGACTTATCTCTTTTAACTCTCCTCTTGCAAAACAACTTCTTGGAAAAGAAGAGGGTGATGAAGTGAAAGTTCGTCTTCCTGGTGGAGAAAAAGAGTTTGAAATTGAAGAAGTAAAATATGAAGAGACAGTTTACGAGTGCATGACATAATGAGAAAAAAAATAAATGTAGGAATTATTGGTGTAAGTGGTTATACAGGTTTAGAACTTGTAAAAATGCTGATAAACCATCCTACATTTACTCTTGTGTATCTTGCAAATTCTACAGGGGAAACAAGTATAGATGAAATACATCCATCTCTTAGTGGCGTCTGTGAACTTAAAGTTGAAAAAGCTGATGTAGATAAGTGTGCTTCAAAGTGTGAACTTGTCTTTTTAGCAGTACCTCATAAAACAGCAATGGCATTTGTAAAACCATTTATGAAACTTGGTACAAAAGTAGTTGATTTCTCAGCTGATTATAGACTTACTTTAGAGCTTTATGAAGAGTACTACTGTCCTCATACGGATACAAAAAACCTAGAAAATGTTGTGTATGGTCTCCCTGAGATGTATAGAGAAGAGATAAAAAAAGCTTCTTTAGTTGCAAATCCTGGGTGTTTTCCAACTTCTGCGATACTTGGACTCCTTCCTTTTTTAGAAAAACGTGTAGCAGGTACTCCTATTATTATAGATGCCAAAACAGGAGTGAGTGGTGCTGGAAAAAAGCTAAGTGAAGTAACACATTTTGTTAATGTAAATGATAACCTTTTTGCTTATAATCCTTTCTTTCACAGACATGCTCCCGAGATAGCACAAAAGCTAGGTATAGACTTTGACGAGGTAAATTTTGTACCACATTTAGTTCCACTTACTCGTGGTATGCTCTCATCTATTTACATCCAAACACAGGGTTCTTTTGATGCAGAGGAAGTTTTAAGAGAGTATTATAAAGATGAGCCTTATGTAAGAGTAAGTAAAAATCCTGTTGATATGAAAAATACAGCAGGAACAAATTTTTGTGATATTTATGTAAAACAAAAAGGAAACCTTCTTTTTATCTCAAGTAGCATAGATAATCTTCTTCGTGGTTCATCATCTCAAGCACTTGCAAATGCAAACCTTATGATGGGGCTTGATGAAAACACAGGTATCCCAAACATAGCATATGTCCCATAATATAGAACTCAAAGAGGGTGCACTGATAATTTCAGATGCACACTACTCTTCTTCTCGCCCAGAGCTTTTAGCTCTTATAAAAGATATACATTCTAAAAAAATACTTATATCGCAACTTATATTAATGGGTGATATTTTTGATGCTCTTTTTAAACAAGTACCTAAAACACAAGATAATAACCAAGAGGTAATAAAACTCTTAAACGAGATAAGTGAAGAGACTGAGCTTATTTATTTAGAAGGAAATCATGACTTTAATCTTCAAGGTATTTTCTTAAGTGCTAAAATAATTGGCCTTAACGAACAACCTATAGTCTGTTCATTTAAAGATAAAAGAGTGGCTTTAGCTCATGGTGACTTTGATATTGGTATCGCTTATAAAATCTATACTTCATTTATCCGAAATAATTTGGTGCTTTTTTTATTAAACTTTATAAACACTCTGACAAACAACTATATACTTAATAAATTAGATACTTACTTAGATAAAAAAGATGACTGTAAAGAGTTTATTGGCTTTGAAACTTATATAAAAAATCGTCAATTAGATGTATTTAATTGTGAGTATTTTATAGAGGGGCATTATCATCAAAATATTAGCTTCTCCTATCCCAAATTTAACTATATCAATTTAGCAGCTTTTGCTTGCAATCAAAGATATTTTACTGTAAAATCAATAAAAGATAATGAACTAAAGATAGATGAAAACGAATATGTGGAGATTTGAAAGATGGATGACAATTCCTTAAAAGTTGGTTCCAATGAGATGGAACTTGTAGATTTTCGTATACTAAAGCAAGAAGAAGACTCAGTATATGAGGGTATATATGGGATAAATGTTTCTAAAGTAAGAGAAATTATTCGTGTACCACAACTAACTGACTTACCAGGAACACCAGACTTTATAGAGGGTATTTTTGACCTTCGTGATGTGGTTATCCCTGTTGTAAACCTAGCAAAATGGATGGGTATAACAGAACCCGAAGAAGCTAAAAACAATTCACGAATAATTATTACAGAGTTTAATAATGTACTTATAGGCTTTATCGTACATGAAGCAAAACGTATTCGTCGTATTAACTGGAGTGATATTGAACCGGCAAGTTTTATGAGTGGTTCTGGTGGACTTGATTCAAACAAGATTACTGGTGTCACAAAGATAGAAGGGGATAATGTCCTTCTTATCCTAGATCTTGAGTCTGTAGTTCAGGACTTAGGACTCTACTCTCCTGATGTAGACAATATCCCAGAAGAGTTAGAAACATTCTCAGGAATAGCACTTATCTTAGATGATAGTGCCACTGCTAGAAAAATTGTAAAAGAAGCACTTACTAAAATGGGATTTAATGTTGTCGAAGCTATGGATGGTGAAGAAGGTCTCATAAAACTTGACCAACTTTATAATAGTTACGGTGAGGGTATTTCAGATCATCTTAAAATTATTATTTCTGATGTTGAGATGCCAAGAATGGACGGTTTTCATTTTGCATCGAATGTAAAAGCAGATGTGAGATTTAAAGATATACCAATAGTTTTTAACTCTTCAATAAGTGATCACTTTAGTGAGAGTAGAGGTAAACAGGCAGGTGGAGAAGCTTACTTAGTTAAGTTTGAAGCAAGCTCATTTTATAATGAAGTTTCACGAGTTATACGTGAACACAAGAAGGAAGAAGTATAAAGATGGATGAATTTCAAGAGATACTACAAGATTTTTTAATTGAATCATTTGAACTTGTAGAAAAATTAGATGAAGATTTAGTAGAACTGGAAAATCACCCAGAAGATTTAGAACTTTTAAATGGCATTTTTCGTGTTGCTCATACAGTTAAAGGTGCATCATCGTTTTTAAACTTTGATGTTTTAACACACTTAACGCACCATATGGAAGATGTGTTAAATAAAGCACGTCATGGAGACTTACTCATTACTCCTGATATTATGGATGTAGTTTTAGAGTCTATTGACCTTATGAAAGCTCTTCTGCAGACTATTCGTGATACGAGTGCAGATGCTGGAATTGATGTGTCTGCTTGTGTTGCTAGACTTGATAAAATTGCAGGTGGGGATGGTGTTTTCTCCCTTCTTTGAGAAAAAACACAAAACCCCCCCCCCCTCAACCTGTGGTAGAAGAAGTAGCTGTAGTTCAAGAAGATGATATAGACTATGATAATATGAGTCCTGATGATCTTGAGGCTGAGATAGAAAAACTACTTCAAGAACGTCAAGATGAAGATAAGGCAAAACGTCAGGCTAAAATTGCAGCCGGAGAAGAAGTGTTAGCAGCTCCCCCTGAACCTATAGAAGATGAGCCAGCTGCTTCTAAAGCAGAACCAACTCCAGCACCTGTACCAGTTGCACCAACTCCTGCTCCAGTAGCAGAAAAAAAAGAAGAAGTAAAAGCTGCAGCACCAACTAAACGTGTTCCAGCTGCCGTTGAACAGACTATTCGTGTAGATGTTAAACGACTTGACCACCTCATGAATCTCATTGGTGAGTTAGTTCTTGCTAAAAATAGACTTATTAAGATAAATGATGATGTTGAAGAACGTTATGAGGGTGAGGAGTTCCTTGAAGAGTTAAATCAGGTTGTAAGTATTGTCTCTCTTGTTACAACTGACCTTCAAATTGCTGTTATGAAAACTCGTATGCTTCCAATTGGAAAAGTATTTAATAAGTTTCCTAGAATGATTCGAGATTTATCACGTGAACTAAATAAAAAAATCGACTTAGTCCTTGGTGGAGAAGATACCGAGCTTGATAAGTCTATCGTTGAAGAGATAGGTGATCCACTTGTTCATATTATTCGTAACTCATGTGACCACGGTATTGAGACTCCTGATATACGTCTTGCACAAGGAAAAGATGAAACAGGTACTATTGGATTAAAAGCATATAATGAAGGAAATCAAATTGTCATTCAAATAGATGATGATGGGAAAGGTCTTGATGCCCAGATGCTTAAAAATAAGTCAGTTGAAAAAGGTATTATCACTGAAAAAGAAGCTGATAATATGAGTGATAAAGAGGCTTTTACTCTTATCTTCAAACCAGGTTTTTCAACTGCTGCATCAGTTACAAGTGTAAGTGGTCGTGGGGTTGGAATGGATGTTGTGAAAACAAACATAGAAAAACTCAATGGTCTTATTGATATTGATTCAGAGATGGGTGTTGGAACTTCAATGAAGCTTAAAATCCCTCTAACTCTAGCAATTATTCAAGCACTTTTAGTTGGTGTACAAGAAGAATACTATGCTATCCCATTAGCATCAGTTCTTGAAACTGTTAGAATTTCTAAAGAGGAAATTTATACAGTTGAAGGGCGCTCAGTTATGAGACTTCGTGAAGAGGTTCTCTCACTTGTGCATATTGGTGATATTTTTGAAGTTGAACGAATACTCGATGCAAATGAGCATGCTTATGTTGTTGTTTTAGGCTTGGGTACTAGTAAAATTGGTCTTATTGTTGATACCTTAGTTGGTCAAGAAGAGATAGTTATTAAGTCTCTTGGTGATTATCTTAAAGGTATTGATGGTGCAACTATCCGTGGTGATGGTGGAGTAACCTTAATCGTGGATGTTGTAGCACTTATGTCAATGGCTAGAGATGTTAAGTCAACTGCATTAAGTGATGATTCTGCTAATGTAGTATCACATGAAAAAACTCAAGCGAGTGATTATACAATCATGATTGTAGATGACTCAAAAACTGATAGAACAATTATGCGTAAAGCACTAGAGCCATTAGGTGTTACTTTAGTTGAAGCATCAGATGGACAAGAAGCACTTAATATATTAAAATCTGGAGATGCTATGCTTGTTGATATAGAGATGCCTAGAATGGATGGTTATACATTAGCAACTGAGATTAAAAAATATAATAAGTACAAAAACTTACCACTTATAGCCGTTACTTCTCGTACTGGTAAGTCTGACCGTATGCGTGGTGTTGAATCGGGAATGATTGAGTATATTACGAAGCCATATTCAGCTGACTACCTTTCTAGTGTAGTACAGAGAAATGTTAACTTTAAATCGGAGTTTTTATCATGAGTGATCAATTAAAAGAGGTAATTAACCAACAAAATAAACAGCAAAATTCAGGCTTAGATCAGCTTGATGATATAGTACAACTTGTTGGTTTTGTCATAGGTGAAGAAGAGTATGCTATTCCTATTTTAGCTATTCAAGAGATTATTAAACCATTTTCATGGACAAGAGTACCACAGGTTCCTTCTTATGTTTTGGGTGTATTTAACCTTCGTGGTGCAGTTATTCCACTTATTGATTTACGTGCTAAGTTTGGACTACAAACTAAAAAGCAGTCAGATGAAACACGTTTTATTGTGATGCGTCATGGTGATGATGTGGCTGGTTTTGTGATAGATAGACTTACAATGGCAATACGACTTAAAAAGAGAGATATTGGTCCTGCTCCTGATACTGTCAATGGTGATGATACTATCATCGATGGTGTTGGTAAACAAGCAGATAAAATTATTACAATTCTTAAAGTAAACAAACTCTTAGAGCGTGACTTTTAGTAATATACTTCCATGGCTAGTAATTTAACTAAAAACATACAAGGTGATAAACTCTCTATAAGTTTTTCAGGAGAGCTTACACTTTATACTATTGCTGCACTTCAAAAAAAGATTGACTCTATTTCATTCAATGAAGTGAATCTTGTAGTCCTTGATTTACATAAGGTCCTTTATTTAGATACTGCTGCCGCAATTTTTATAGTCAAACTCGAAGAAGACTACAATACAAAATCAAGAAAAACTACAATTATATGTTTAAATAAGAAGATACTCTCTACTTTAGAACTTGTTAAAATGCAGAGAATTATTACAAATTTAGAGACAAAAATAGATGATACTAAAGATTTATCTTTAGAAAATAATTTTATAAAAATAAATAAATTTTTCCACAGTTTTCTCTCATTTATGGATTTTTTTGGAAAACTCTTCCTTACACAACTTTATTATTTAAAATCATTTGCACACATTCGTTTCAAAGAAATAGCCTTTGAGCTAAATGAGTCTGCTATTAAAGCCTTAGGAATTGTAGCACTGACTAGTTTTCTTATAGGTTTAGTGGTCGCTTATCAGTCTGCATATCAGTTAAAACTCTATGGAGCAAATATTTTTATAGTTGATATGCTTGGAATATCAATTTTACGAGAATTAGCACCTCTAATTACAGCAATTGTCATTGCAGGTCGTAGCGGTTCCGCTTTTACAGCCCAAATAGGGGCTATGAAAATTACACAAGAGTTAGATGCCATGAAAACTATGGGTTTTGATCCTTTTGTTTTTCTGGTAATGCCAAGAATTATTGCTCTTATGATAGCTATGCCTCTTTTGATATTTGTAGCAGATATTATGGGAATTTTTGGAGGTATGATAGTCTCAGAAATAGACTTAGATATTTCATATGAACTTTTTTTAGAACGATTTCGTGAGGTAGTTGACATTAAACACTTCCTTATAGGGATAATCAAAGGTCCATTTTTTGCATTTTTGATTGCAAGTATAGGAATATATCGTGGTTTAATTGTAAAAAATGATACCCAAAGTATAGGGTTAAATACTACTAAAAGTGTTGTTGAGTCTATTTTCGCAGTTATAGTCTGTGATGCACTTTTCTCAATTGCATTAACGAACTTAGGAATTTAAGATGAGTATTATAAGTGTAAGAGATATTCACACCCAGTTTGATGAAAAAATAGTGCACAAGGGCCTTAACTTAGATATAAATGAAGGTGAAATTTATGGTCTCTTAGGACCTAGTGGATGTGGGAAAACTACACTACTTCGAGAGATGGTTATACTTCAAGAATACACTAGGGGTAATATTACTATCTTAGATAAAAGTTTAAATAATATATCGCAAGTTCATGCACAAAGTTTAAGAAGGGAGTGGGGAGTTCTATTCCAAGCTGGAGCACTGTTTTCTTCCTTAAGTATAGCAGAAAATATAGCTTTACCATTAGTAGAATATACCGATTTGTCTGTTAGTATGATAAATGAAATAGTAAAATTTAAAATCAATTTAGTAGGTCTTAAAAGTGCTGATGCTTTATTATACCCATCACAAATTAGTGGTGGTATGAAGAAAAAAGCAGGTTTAGCTCGTGCTCTGGCTATGGATCCTAAGTTACTTTTTTTAGATGAGCCTACAAGTGGACTTGACCCTATTTCCGCACGTGAATTTGATGCACTCATACTAAAGCTAAGAGATATGTTAGGTTTGACAGTAGTAATGGTTTCACATGATTTACGCTCTATATATGACACTTTAGATAGAGTGGCTATAATAGATGAAATGAAAATTACTTATGAAGGGACACTCAGTGATGTCAAAACATCCAGTAGTGACTTTGTGCAAACATTTTTTAAATAAGGCAAAAACAAGATAATGAATAATAGAGTAAATTATACAATCGTGGGTATTTTAGTAATTGTTGCTATAAGTTTGATGATAGCTTTTGCTTATTGGCTAATAAAACCAGAACTCTCTAATGATGTAAAAAAGTATACTATATATTTTGATGAGTCAGTACTTGGTTTAAAGATAGATGCTCCTGTAAAATACAGAGGTATTAGTGTAGGAAAAGTAAAAGTATTAGAAATAAATCCTCATAATTCTGAACAGGTACAAGTAACTATAAGTGTCTTAAAAACTACACCTATAAAAACTAATACTGTCGCAAAATTAACGGCTCAGGGCATAACTGGACTTACATATATCAACTTAAGTATGGGTGGACATAATGTAGAGATACTAGCAGTAAAAGAGAATGAAAAATATCCTGTTATTAAAACAGTTCCATCATTTTTTGAAAATTTTGAGAAATCACTTGGAAGTGTATCGACTCGATTATCTTCGACTTTAGGTCTAACAGAGGAACTATTAGGTGCTGATAACCAAAAGCAGATGTCACTACTTTTAAAACATAGTGCAAGTGTTATGCATAAAATGGACCTACTTTTAGATGAGAAGACGATTAATCATATTCATTCAAGTAGTAAAAATCTTGATGAGTTGAGTCAAAAACTCAATAAAATGATGCCAGATATTGATAGCTTTTTACAAAAGAGTACAAAGTGGGAAGATAGTATAGCAGAGTCATTTGACTCGATTACTACAAGCTATGTTGGGATTACCGCTTCTATGGATGAGATTAAAAGAGCTGTTTCTAGTGGGGAGTTCAATATACAAGATATGGGTGCAGATGTAATTCCAACTATGAATAACACTTTTTTACAGATGCAAGAGTTAATGATAAGGGTTGAAGGTGCACTTGAACAGTATAATAGTAGTCCTTCAGATATTTTATATAAAAAAGAGACAATTAAAAAAGCTCCAGGAGAGAAATAAATGAAAATAGTATTGATGTTTTTAACACTGTTTATGAGTGCTTGTACTGTTACTCAACCGCATGTCTCAGAGTATACATTAGCACCAAAGATAGATGTACTCGAGCATATGGCTAAACAATGTAGACTGAGGTCTTTAAAAGTAGGACAAGTCTTTAGTTCAAATGTATTGATGTCGCAAAAAATGAAGTATATTCAATCTGAGTATCAAGAATCTTCATTTACTCAGTCAGAGTGGGCAAGAACTCCAAATAAGGCCATAAGTGATGCCCTTGTTAAAAGTGTAAGAAGCAGTGCTTTATTTGCTAATACTAACACTTACAAGTCAAGAATTAAAACAGACTTACTTTTAGAGACACATGTAGAGAAGTTTATGCAGTACTTTGAACAAGAAAATGAAAAATCCTATGTTGAAGTTGTACTTACACTTAATCTTCTGAGTACTAAGGATTCTAAGAGTCTTTCTTATGCTACATTTAGTACCAGAGTTGATACTGAAAGTGTGGATGCTAAAGGGGGTGTAATAGCCTTAAATCAAGCACTCTCAAGAGTTCTATTAGAAACAAATATTTGGTTAAACGGAGTATGTAAATGATAAAAGAAAAAGAGTATGTAAAACGAAGAAGTGCTTTAGTGAAAAAATTAAAAAAACACTCTATCACGATTCTTTTAAGTGCTAAATCAAAGCAACGTTCAAATGATACAGAGTATCCATACAGACAAAACAGTAATTTTTATTATATGTGTGGTTTTAAAGAAGATAATGCAGCCTTAGTAATAGTTAAAAAACTTGGTCAGAAAGAGGCAAAAGCAATTTTTAATGTTGATGCAGTGTTTACTATGGACAAGTTTGACACACAAATAGCTGAATTATTTAAAAATAAACTCTCTTTGTATTTTGACTTTACAATGAAAGATGAAAGAGTAGACCAACTGAGAGAACTTGGTTCTAACCTACTTTGTCATTATAATATATCTCATAAGGTGGGAGAGCTGCGTTTATGTAAATCAAATGCAGAAATAATACTTATAAAAAAAGCATTAAGTATAACAAAAGAGGCACATCATCTAGCTATGTGTAAAGCCAAGAACTTAAATAGTGAGGATGAATTACAGGCAGAAATTGAGTATATATTTAAAAAAAGAGGTGCTTATAGTGATGCCTATACGAGTATTGTAGCCTGTGGTAATAATGCAAATACACTTCACTATATTAAAAATGATGAAAAACTACAAAATAATAAACTGATTTTAATTGATGCCGGCTGTGAGTATGACTATTATGCGAGTGATATTACAAGAACTATTCCCGTAAATGGAAAATTTACACAAGCTCAAAAAGAGTTATATTCAATGGTACTCTCTGTTGAAAAAGAAATAATAAGCATGGTAAAAGCTGGAGTTATGAGAACAGATTTACATACTAAGTCAGAAGAACTTTTATGTGAGGGTTTAATCTCACTTGGTATATTAAAAGGTGATGTAAAGAAACTTATAAAGAAGAAAAAACTTAAAAAATATTATCCACATGGAATAGGGCACTGGATGGGGCTTGATGTACATGATACAGGACCATATAAAGATACAAAAGGTAAAGAAATCCCTCTTTTAGCTGGTATGGTTATGACCGTTGAACCTGGGATTTATATACCTGAGGAAATTTTTAAAGAGATAGAAGATATAGAGTCTTTATAAAATTTTGATAGATAAATGGTACAAAAAATGCTTTTAATCTTCTAGATTAAGGAGTAGTATGCAGTTTATTGAAGCACTTAAACTTAGAAATAAGTTGTTCTTTCTTTTTATACTGATAACTATGGGCCTTATTAGTGTAGGTGTTATAGGAAGTATGCATTTAAACTCTATGAAAAAGAATATAGATAAACTCTATTTTGGTTCATTAGTACCTGTAACTGAACTCAATGAAATTATACAAATATATCATAATGGTTTAGCAAATAGTGTTTATAAAGCCTCACGTTTAGAAATTAGTCCAAGTCAAACTAGCTTAGAAATACAGCATGCCATTGAAGAAATAAGAAAAAAATGGAAAAGTTATGAGTCACACTTTAAACGCAACGAGGAACTAGATTATCTCGGTTATACTACTTTAGAAATTAAACATACAAATGAATACTTTTTAAAAATTTACAAGGTTGCTAAAGAGGGAAAAGATCTCACTAGAATAAAGTTGAGTATTTTAGAAAAGAAAGTTTCATACATTCATAATGTCATACAAAAACTTATAAAATATGAGGTTGATGTCGCACATTATGAACGTAAAAAGTTTATACAGAATTACGAGTACACAAAAAAACAACTTGGAACTGTCCTCTTTTTTATTATTTTGGCTATTTTACTCATTTCGATGCATGTGTTTAAGAGTATTCAAAAAGACCATACTATACTTGAACTGACAACAAAAAAACTTAAAAAAGCAAATAAAAAACTGGAGAATGTGTCATACACTGACTCCTTGACATCTTTGCATAATAGAAGATATTTTAATCTTGTATATGAGAGAGAAATTAAAAGAGCAAAGCGTAAAAATAACTACATTACCTTTATGATGTTGGATGTTGACTTCTTTAAACAATATAATGATACTTATGGCCATATAGAGGGTGATTATGCCCTTCAAACTGTCTCAAAGGTACTAAAAAATACTCTACAGCGTCCAAGTGACTATGTCTTTAGACTTGGTGGTGAAGAGTTTGGTGTTTTACTAACTGACACTGATGAGTCTAACTCTGCAAAACTTGCACGTGATATTTGTGATGCAATTAGAGATAAAAAACTTAAACATGAAAACTCTAGTGTAAATGAATTTGTAACTATCTCAATTGGTGTTGTCTGTTGTATAGCGGATGATGCCCTTGATGAGGATGTACTTATCTCCAGAGCAGATGAGATGCTTTATGAGGCTAAAGAGACAGGACGTGATAGATATATCATCACATCCAATGTAAGTAGTGCAAAAGTTAGAACTGCTTAATGGCCCTTTTTAAAACGAAAGTTTAAGTCTACTAAAAGAGGACGAAGTTTCTCTTTTAACTCACCTTGAAATTCCATGAAACCATCCTTATAAATACCACCACAACCTAATTTCTTTTTTAATAATTTAAGTATTACATTTGCATCTTCTTTGGGTACCCCAAACTCTCCGACAAGAGTAACTGTTTTACCTCTTCTTTTTTCTTTAGCAAAGACTAAAAAGTGTTTCTGCGGTGCTAAATCTTGGGATAAGATTTTTGTTTTTCTAGGAGAGGTTACTTCATTCCAACTATCATCTATATCTGCACCAATAAAAAGGTCAAGCTTCTTACCTCTACTCATTTTCTTTTCCAATATACTTAAATCGTGGAACTTCTACACCATTTACTTCTACTGTCTCATTAAACATTAAAAATGGTCTCACCCATAAACTTTTTTCACCATACATAGTTCTATAGAGGACAAGTGTCTCTTCACTTTCACTATGTGTGACTGTGTCAATTACATCATACAGATTACCTTTATAGTGCTCATAAATTCCAGTTTTCATTTAAATAACCTTTTGATGTAGAATACTTATATCTACAGTAGGATATTGTTTTGTATTGAGAGATGTTTGTATCTCTTTGAAGCTATAAGTACTATGATTATAAACTACTACAAAAACTTCATCATCAGTTTGTAGGAATGTTTTTTCACCATATTGTGTATAACGAGTTGCACCTATACTTATTATTGCTTTAGATGGGTGCTTGCAAGCTTCTATATACTCACTTAATGGTTCTAATGGACCAAAATTTTTTTGTGTATTTATCTGGTTCTTTATCCAAAGTGTGAGTTTCTCATAAAAATAGCTATATCCATCAAGTGTTACATTTTCGCCATAAGCAGTGAGAGTATTATCGCGTTTAAGAAAACTGCAGATACTAAAGTTATCTAGAACTGAGCCCTCTTTAAAACTATCGATTTCAATAAGTGTAGATGCAAAGCCTTTAGAATTTTGACCCCAGTTTTTTTTATCACTAATCTTATCTGCTCCAGACACTCTAATAGAACAATCATTATAGGCCCCAAAATGAGTAGGTCTTATACTTTCAATTTCACCATCTTTGTAGCTAATCTCACATATGAGTCCAACTTCGGGTTCCGTTTGAACATTTACATCATCAGAGGGAAGCTGTATAGTATTTGATGAAAGGGGAAAGGTTGTTAAAATATCTTTTGGAATTCTTGTTATATCTTTTGTACTTTGTATGTAAGAGGGGAGATAAAAAGGAAATATCCCTTTTGGTGCAGCTTCGTCAGCCGTAATAATATCTTTAAAGTCTTCGAGTTCACCAGCTTGTGCTAGGTGAAGTGCGAAGTTTCCGGCTATTCCAAGACCTAAATAGTTTTCATATTTTTCTTGCATAGATTTTTATATTTTACCAGAAGCTCTTTGCTCTGCAAACTCTTCATAAGAACCTTTAAAGTCGATGATACTACCATCACTTTGAATCTCGATGATACGCTCAGCAAATGCATCAAGTAACTCACGGTCATGTGATACACAAATAACATTTCCTTTAAACTCGTGAAGTGCTTCACCAAGTGCAACAATAGCCTCAAGGTCAAGGTGGTTTGATGGCTCATCTAGTAGTAAAAAGTTACCATTTTCTAGCATAAGTTTACTAAAAAAAAAACGGTGTTTTTCACCACCTGAGATACTAACAACTGACTTCTCTTGTTGTTCACCATTAAAAAGCATTCGTCCTAGACAGTTACGGATTTCTGCTATGTCACGTTTAGGGTCATAAGCACGTAACCAGTCGTAAAGTGTACCATCTCCATTAATAATATCAGCTGTATCTTGTGGAAAGTATGAAGGTTCTACTGTTGCTCCAATATTTACTTCACCACTTGCTACTCTAATCTCTTCTGCTAAAATTTTCATTAGAGTACTTTTACCAGCACCATTTCCACCGATAAGAGCTATTTTCTCACCTGGAACTACTTTAAAACTAATGTCATTAAGTACTTTGTTTTCACCATAAGAATGAAAAATATTTACAACATGAAGTGCTTCATCGCCCATAGTTCTTTTAGCTTTAAACACAATACTTGGATCACGACGTGAAGATGGTTTAATGTCATCAAACTCCATCTTATCGAGTTTTCTTTGACGAGATGTTGCTTGTTTTGCCTTAGATGCATTTGCAGAGAAACGACGAACAAAAGCTTCTAGTTCATCTTTTTCTTTGAGCTGTTTAGCAGAGTCTAATTCAAGCTGTCTTGCCATTATATTTGCAGCTAAATACCAGTCATCATATGTACCAGTAAACTCACGAATTTTTTGATAATCTACATCTAGGATATTAGTACATACAGCATTTAAGAAGTGTCTATCGTGAGAGATAACAACAAGTGTTCCCTCGTGGCGTTTGAGTTGGTTTTCTAACCATGTGATTGTTTCTATATCTTGATTGTTGGTAGGCTCATCGAGAAAGAGAACGTCTGGTTTAGGGTAGAGAACTTGTGCAAGTAAAACTTTGAATTTATCAGCACTATCAAGTGTACTCATAAGCTCTTGGTGTTTTTCTACAGGAATACCAACATTTTCTAAGATTTTACCGATGTTTACATCGTACTCATATGTTGGGTCTTCTTCAACTGAGATAACTTCAAGCTCTGCTAAACGGTTGTTTACAGCATCATCTTCAAAATCACCATTTGCATAGAGGTCTTCTTTTTCTTTGATAGCATCATAAAGACGTTTGTTACCAAAAAGAACAGCATCAGCGATAGTGAAAGTTTCAAAGGCAAATTGATTTTGGCCTAAAACACCTACTTTATTTGCTTTAGGGATTACTACCTCGCCATCGTATTCAGTTATTTTTCCACAAAGGATATTTAGAAAAGTTGTTTTACCAGCACCATTTGCACCGATAAGTCCATAACGTTTGTGACGGTCTAGTTTAAGGTTGATATCTTGAAATAGAACTCTATTTCCGTAACGCATAAGAAGGTTTTGTACTCTTACCATGATTATTGCTCACTTAGGTATATTTTAATTTCGGGATTATACCTAAGTGTTGTTTAAAAGATGTTGATTTAAGTTTTGTAACCTTGAAGTAGGTCGTTTAGATTATTTGTCATTTGCATTAAGTTTGATGAAGCATCAGAGATTTCTTCTACTGTTGTTTGGTTCTCTTGAGAGATTTTTTCTATGCTTGCAACTTTATTTATCATAGCTGCAATAGTTTTTGAGTTGTCTATATAGCCACTAACTGTTTCATCAACTTGTGTGATGGACTCTTCTATAGCATGAACACTCGAGTTAATGTCTTGTTCAACCTCATTTGCATTTTGTGAAAGTGCTTCTATAGCTTTAGCATTTGTAGACATATGCTCACTTGCATCATTTACAGACTGAGTAATAACACTAATAGTAGTATTTATCTCTGAGAGTGATTTTTGTGTACGCTCTGCAAGTTTACGAACTTCATCAGCAACAACGGCAAAACCACGACCATGTTCACCTGCTCGAGCTGCTTCGATAGCTGCATTTAGAGCAAGTAAGTTAGTTTGATCAGCGATATCTGCAATCACTTCAAGGACATTTTTAACAGCAGCTGTCTCAGAACTTAAGTCTACAAGTTTTTGAGCGAGTTCAAGTTCATCATGACTTCTCTCTTCGATATTGTTTGCAAGACTAATGATTTGCTCATTTACACTTTTGAGTGTATTTCCAGTATTGTCAATATTCTCTTTTGTCTGTTTGGCTTGCTCAATAGAAACACTTAAAATATTTTGTAACTCTTGACCATCACGAGAAACTTCATGAACTATTCTACTCTCATCTTTTGCTTTTGCTTTCATATCTACTGAAGCACGAGAAAGAGTTGTGGCAATTTGAGTATTACTATTTGACGTACTTGTTGCTTCACTAACAGTAACACGTACTTTTTCTATAAACTCATTTATATTTTGAGCTACAACAGAAATTTCATCGCCTTTTGTGACTTGAATCCGTTTAGTTAAATCACCTTCACCTTTTGCTAAGTCGTAAGTTGCAGCCTGTAAAGTTTGAAGTTTATTAATAATAATAATTTTAATGATAATGAGTGAGATAACTATAATGAGTGCGATAAATACAGCTGTTCCAATAAGGGCCGTAATAAAGTTTGCATTTGCATTTGCAAGAGCTTCATTTTCATCTATTTTAACAATCATAGCCCACTTTTCATTATAAACTTTTATTGGTGCATAGGATAAAATTACAGGGTTTCCAAGGTAGTCTATCCCTAATGAAGTTTTACTATTTCCATTGAGTGCATCATTAACTGCAGGAGTATCTATTTTGTAGTTTCCTATAGTTGTTTTTGCTTTTTGTGTTGCTGTATCAAGTTCTTGGATTCTCTCTAAAAATCGACTATCATTACGCATTGTAAGGTCAGTACCCACTAAAAATGCTTCACCACTTTTACCAAGACCAACCTTGTCAACCTGATTGTTAAAGTTCATGATTTGATTTATTTTTTCTTTTGGTAATTGAAAAATAATAGAACCTTCATTATCTTCACCAAAGTAAATTGGCATACCGATAAATGCTACTTCTTTGTTATATGCAGGTTCATAAATAGAGAAGTCTTCAAATATTGCCTCTCCTCTTGATGCTTGTTGTGTCTTTTTAAAAGCACGAGCAAGTCCGGAGTTTGAATATGTGCCTTCTAAGAGATTAGTTCCCGTATCAGTGTTTTTGAGTACACTATATACAATATTACCACTTGCATTAACGAGGTAGAGATCATTTCTTCCAAACTCTTTTAAAATAGCACTCATAATTGGATGTTGTTGTACATGAAGCTCAGAATACTCAGTTATATGTGATCTATCCATTTTATAGAGTTCTTTTTGATTGTAAGGGTTTGGATTTTTAATGACATAAAGATACTGAAGTAGTAAACCTTTTTCACTTTGTGGTAAATATTTATCAAGTTGACGTTGAAGAGGTGCACCAACTAAGTCATAATTATTATTTGCTATGTATGAATCTTTATAGTACTGTATTAGTTCATCTTTTATTTCGTCTCTATCTATCTCAAGTTCTTCAAGATTTTCTAAAGCTTCATCATAGTTCCATAAAAGTTGTACAGTATTACTATTATTTGCATGAGAATTTAAAATATACTTCATCTCTTCAAAATAGTCTTCAATATGCTGAATCTTACTCATCTTGATAGAACTCATCTGCTCCATTCTAGTGTTGAGTATTTCATCATTTGCACTTTGACTGACAGCGTAAGCAACACCAAAACCAAGTATGACACAGGCTGTGATAAAGAAAGTCACTATTCTAAAGTTTATGCTTTTTGTATTCATTTTATTTACCTAACAATGTATTTTCTATATTCTAACATAATTTTAAAATTATTTACCTAAATATAGCTGACGTGGACGGGCAATTTTCATGCCTTTTCCTTTTTTAAACTCTATCCATTGTGTAATCCATCCTACAGTACGACCGATTACAAAAATAGGGGTAAACATTGAAGTTGGAATTTGAAGTGCAGTCAGGATAACACCTGAGTAAAAATCTATGTTTGGATAAAGTTTTCTACTTACAAAATACTCGTCATTGAGTGCTATTTCTTCAATCTTACTCGCAATCTTCATAAGGTGCGAGTCAAGGTTTAATTCATCTTGAAGTTGTACCTGTAGCTCTTTTAAAACCTTAGCTCTAGGGTCAAAGTTTTTATATACACGGTGCCCAAATCCCATAAGTCTAAATTCATCATCAGGGTCTTTTGCACGTGCGATAAAGGCATCAACATTCTCAACACTTCCAATCATTTCAAGTTGTTTAATAACTGATTCATTTGCACCACCATGAGCTCTACCCCAAAGAGCAGAGACTCCAGCACTTATAGCAACATATGGGTGTGCCCCTGTTGAAGCTACATTTCTTACACTTGTTGTTGAAGCATTTTGTTCATGGTCTGCATGCAAAGTAAAGATAGTATCAAGTGCTTTTACTTCTATCTCTTTTATAACTCTCTCTCCATCAACATCTATATGCATCTTACCACCTGGGTAGGCTCTCATCATATAAAGAAAGTTTTCTGTATAACTTTTAGAGATATCTGGTTGAATAAATGCAGCACCGATAGAGTGCCTATATGCAAAGGCAGCGATAGTTGGCATCTTCGCAATTATTCTTCTTGCCATAGTTTGATACTCACTCTCTTTAGACATATCTAAATGATTAAAGTGAAATGTAGAGAGTGCAGCAGTTGCTGCTGAAAGTGTTGCCATAGGATGTGATCCGGTAGGAAATGCCGAAAATAGTTTTATAAGTCCCTCGTGTAAAAATGAACGATGACGTAGTTCGAGGTCAAATTCTTTTGTCTGAAGCTCTGTAGGCATAGAGTCATTGAGTAA